>Ga0209802_1000076_pt1 | contig 66120 bp, 60 predicted proteins | sample GraSoiAngelo_129_FD_185886 | JGI IMG/M metagenome (GOLD analysis project Ga0209802, IMG submission 185886) | Grasslands soil microbial communities from the Angelo Coastal Reserve, California, USA - 14_0927_12_40cm (SPAdes) (version 2) | ecosystem: Environmental > Terrestrial > Soil > Grasslands ...
GAGACCGCGAATCTCACGTTCAAGCGCTTCGATCTTGGTCATACGTGTTAAAGAATATACAAGATGCTAGAGTCGTTCGCCTAACGTAAATTCGACTGACCGTCCTAGCATAACCACCCCGAGTCACGCCCGCCACCTAATCAGCCGTCCTGGCCCTGCGGCGAGCTGAATAGACGGCGCTCGGTGTGCCGTCTAATTCCGTACGTAGTCAGAGACTGTCCGCAGGACTGCGAACGCCCAGGCCGCCCCGCCGCAGCACGTGGGTGTAGATCATCGTGGTACGAACATCGCGGTGCCCCAGAAGCTCCTGCACCGTCCGAATGTCGTAGCCCGCCTCGAGCAGATGGGTGGCGAACGAGTGCCGCAACGTGTGGCAGCTCGCCGCTTTGACGATCCCCGCCGCGCGTTTGGCGTACCGAAACGCCCGCTGCACCACCGACTCGTGCAAGTGATGACGGCGGCGCTCGGCGCTGGCTCGCTCGACATACAACCGCGTCGCCGGAAACACCCATTGCCAACCCCATTCCCGCCCCGCCGACGGATATTTGAGCGCCAACGCCCCCGGCAACTCGACCCACCCGGCCCCCTCCCCCACATCCCGCTCGTGCTGCCGCCGCACCTCGGCCAAATGATGCAACAACGGCCCCTTGACACGCTCGGGCAACATCGTCACCCGGTCACGATCCCCCTTGCCTCCCCGCACCATGATCTCGTTCGCGGCGAAGTCCACATCCTTGACCCGCAACCGCAACGCCTCCAACAGCCGCATGCCCGTACCGTACAACACCGCGCCGACCAGCCAGCACACGCCCGGTAACCGGTCGAGCACCGCCCGTACCTCGTCTCGCGTCAACACGACCGGCATCCGCGCCGGACGCTTGGCCCGAACCAGCGCGGTCAGCCAACCCACCGGCGACCGCAACACCTCGCCGTACAGAAACACCAGCGCCGAGAGCGCCTGATTTTGCGTGGACGCCGCGACACGATGATCCAGCGCGAGACTCGACAGAAACCGGGTGACGTCCCCCTCCCCTAGCTCGCGCGGATGGCGTAAACCACAGAAGCGCACGAAGCGACGCACCCACCAGACGTACGCCTCCTCCGTCCGCGCACTGTAGTGGCGCAAACGGATGGCGCGTCGCACCTGCGTGAGCAGTGGCGGCCCGGCGGACGACTCGACAGTCACGGAAAGACCCTAACTGCAGGACCTGCTGAACAGGGTACCCAAAAAACGCGCTAGCCTGGCGACCGGTACTCCCCCCAAACCCCCCGCAACACGTCGCTGATCTCACCCACCGTGCCCCGCGCCCGAACCGCCGCGATGATCGGCTCCATCAGCAGAGCCGCGCCATCCCGCGCCGCCCCTTCGAGATCCGACAGCGCACGTTTCACGTTTCCCGCATCCCGCATCCCGCGTGCCTTCACGGTTCTCGCGCGCTGCGCCGCCGCCAACGCCGTGTAATCGGGCGCGGGCACCGACGGCACCGGTTGATCATCGGCGTACTCGTTCACCCCCACCACCACCGCCTCCCCGGACTCGACCGCCTTCTGCTGGGCGTACGCGCTGCGCGCGATCGCCTGCTGGAACAGGCCGCGCTCGACCGCGCGCGCCGCGCCCCCGGCCTGCTCGATCTCGTCGAGCAGCGCCCGCGCCTCGCGCTCCATCCGCTCGGTGAGCGCCTCGACGTACCAACTGCCCCCCACGGGATCCACCACCCCCGGCACTCCCGTCTCGTGCGCCAGGATCTGCTGGGTGCGGAGCGCCAGCGTGGCGCTCTGCTCGGTGGGCAAGGCGAGCGCTTCGTCGTACGCGTTGGTATGGAGCGACTGGGTCCCCCCCAGCACCGCCGCCAGCGCCTGGATCGCCACCCGCACCACGTTGTTCTTGGGCTGCTGCGCCGTGAGGGTCGAGCCACCGGTCTGGGTGTGAAACCGCAGCCGGCACGCCGCGTCGCTCGCCTGAAACCGCTCCTTCATGAGCCGCGCCCACAACCTCCGGGCGGCGCGAAACTTGGCGACTTCCTCAAACAGGTCGGTGAACGCGGCGAAAAAGAACGACACCCGGGGCGCCAACGCGTTGACGTCGAGCCCGGCCGCCACCGCGCGCCGCACGTACTCGAGCCCGTTCGCGAACGTGAACGCCAGCTCTTGGGCGGCCGTCGCCCCCGCCTCGCGCATGTGATAGCCCGAGATCGAGATCGGGTTGAAGCTCATCCGCTCGGCCGACACGAACCGCAACACGTCCGTCACGAGCCGCAGCGACGGCTCGATCGGATAGATATAAGTCCCGCGCGCGATGAACTCCTTCAGGATGTCGTTCTGGAGCGTTCCCTGGATCCGCGCCCGCGCGACGCCGTGCTCCTCCCCCACGACCACGTACATCGCGAGCAGCACGGCCGCGGTCGCGTTGATGGTCATCGAGGTTGACACACGGTCGAGCGGGATGTCCTGGAACAGGCGCGCCAGATCGTCCACGGTGTCGATCGCCACCCCCGCCCGCCCCACCTCGCCCTCGGCCATGGGATGATCCGAGTCGTAGCCCATCTGGGTCGGTAGGTCGAACGCGACCGAGAGCCCGGTCTGCCCCGCCGCAAGGAGATGACGGAACCGCGCGTTCGTCTCCTCCGCGGTGCCGAAGCCGGCGTACTGGCGCATGGTCCATAGCTTGCCGCGGTACATGTCGGGATGGACGCCGCGCGTGAAGGGAAACGCGCCCGGAGCACCCAACTCCTTGGCGCCGTCGCCCCCTCCCCAGTCCGCGGGGCCGTACACCGGCTGGTGGTCGCTCACTTCGCCCCGACCACCGCCTCCGCCGCCAGAATCGACGCCGCGAAGGCGACATCGTCCTTGCTGCCGATCACGAGCGGCGTCTTCTGATGCAGGCCCGCGGGGGCGATGTCGAGAATCGAGCGGCAGCCGTCGGTCGCCCGACCACCCGCCTGCTCCACCACGAAGGCGAGCGGGGCGGCCTCGTACAACAGGCGCAGCTTGCCCTGGGGATTCTTCGTGTCGGCGGGATAGAGGAAGATGCCACCCGAGATGAGATTGCGATGGAAGTCGGCGACGAGGGAGCCGATGTAGCGCGCGTTGCGGGGCTCGATCCTGCCCTCGCCGTTCTTGAACGCCGCCACGACGCGCTGCACCGGCGGCGTCCAGCGGTTCCAGTTGCTCTCGTTCACGCTGTAATACTTCCCCACCGGCGGCGTCTTGATGTTGGGGTGCGACAGCAGGAACTCGCCGATCGTCGGGTCGAGGGTGAAGCCGTGCACCCCCTGGCCCGTCGTGTACACCAGCATCGTGCTCGAGCCGTACAGGATGTATCCCGCCGCCACCTGCTTCTTGCCAGCCTGGAGACAGTCCGCCAGCCCGGCCGGCTCGCTCCGCTTCGTCACGCGCCGGTGCAGCGAGAAGATCGTGCCGATCGAGACGTTCACGTCGATGTTGGTGGAGCCGTCGAGCGGGTCGTACAGCACGACGTACTTGCCGGCGGGCTTGCCGGAGGGGACGGGGACCGGCTTGTCGTCTTCCTCGGACGCGGTCACGCACACGCGGCCGGTGTAGTGGACGCTCTGCCGCACCGTCTCGTTCGCGAACAGGTCGAGCTTCTGCTGCAGGTCGCCCGAGACGTTGACCGCGCCCGCCGCGCCCAGGATGTCCGCCAGCCCGGCGCGGCGCACGTGACGGGAGATGATCTTCGCGGCGAGGCAGATGTCGTACAGCAGGTTGGACAGCTCCCCCGTGGCCTCCGGGTGGAGCCGCTCCTGCTCCATGATGAACCGCTCAATCGTGATGACTTCCGACCCGTGCACCATGGCCGTCCGTGGCGAAAGTGATCGTGCCGTGCTCATCGGTCCGCAGAATCGTGATGCCGTACCGCGCCAGCCGCTCCAGCACCTCGGACGCCGGATGGCCGTAATGATTGTTCCGCCCCACGCTGATCACCGCCTCGTGCGGCCGCAGCTCGGCGAGCCATGCCTCGGAGGTGGCGCTCTTGGACCCGTGATGCCCCACCTTGAGCAGCTCCACCGGCCCCACCGTCCCCGCGAGCCGCCCCTCGACCGGCAGCCCCGCGTCGGCCTGGAACAACAGCCGCACCGCGCCGAACGTCACCCGCAGCACCACACCGTGCTCGTTCACGTCGAGCGGCAACGCCATCCACAACGAGTCCGGGCTCAACACCTCGAGCGTCACGCCGTCCACCTCGACCCGGTCGCCGGCGCGCGCCGCGTGCCAGCGGGCGCGCGACGCTTCGACCGCCGCGAGGAACTCGAGGTACAACGGCCGGCCCAGCGGCTCGCCCGGCTCGAGCACCAGCTCGGGGTCGAACGCGTCCACCACGGCCGGCAACCCGCCCAGATGGTCCGCGTCGCCGTGGGTCGCCACCACCACCGCGAGGCGCCCCGCCCCCTGGCGTCGCAAGAAGGGGACCACCACCCGCCGCCCTGCATCGCTCCCCGGCGTACGAGGGCCGCCGTCGATCACGATCCAGCGGCCATTCGGCGTGCGCAAGACCGCGGCATCGCCTTGCCCCACGTCCAGGAAATGTACCGTCAAACACTGACAGTCGTCGAGCGGAACGACGTCGAGGACAGACGTCCAGAGGAGAACCGTGAAGGCGAAAGCAACCCGCGCACCGATCAGCCAGGGCCGGCGCGGCGAGTGCCACAGCCACCACGCGGCGAGCGCCACGCCGGCCCAGAGCGCCGCCGCCTGCCACCCCGCAGTCGTCACGACGTGGCCGCCGGGGACCTGCGCGGCACCTGCGGCGATCAGATCGAGCAGCGCCAGGCCCAACCCCGCGCCCGCGGCGAGGAGATGGGCCAGCCCCGCCACGACCCACGACAGCACGAGCGCCAGCACGAGGCCGGGGACGGCGATGCCGGCGAGCGGGATCGCCACGAGGTTCGCAACCACGCCGATCGGCGCCACGGTGCCGAAGGCGAACGCGGTGATCGGCGCGGTGACCACCGTCGCCGCCACAGCGGGCGCCACGAGCCGCAGGGCGCGCGGAGCGCGCGCCGTCGCGCGGTCGGCCCAGATCACGGCGCCGATCGCCGTCACCGAGAGCCAGGCCCCCACCGAGTGCAATGCCCACGGGTCCGCCAGCAGCAGCACGAGACCCGACAGCGCGATCACGCCGCGCGGCGCCACGACGCGCTGGCGCAACCGGGCGACCTCGGCGGTCACGAGCATCACCACCGCCCGCGTGGCGGGCGCGGGAAACGCCAGCAACCACAGATATCCGATGAGCAGCAGCGCCGCCGCCGCGGCGCGGCCGCGCGGGCCGAGCCCGATGTGCCGCAGCAGCAGCACCAGCCAGGCCGCCAGAAAACCGACGTGCAACCCGGAGATGGACAGGATGTGCGCCAGTCCCGCGCGCGCGTACCGCTCCCGGATGTCGGCGTCGAGGGCCGCGTTGGGCGCGAACACCAGCGCCGCGACGAGCGGCGCGCGCGCGCCGAACAGCGCCGCCGTGCGCTCGACGAGCCGGCCCCGCACCGCCCCGCGGCCGCGCGGCGTCGGGTCGAGCTGGTGCGCCCGCCGCACCACGAGCACGCCGCGATCGTCGAGCCCGGTCCAGCGCCCCGCCACGACCCAGGTCGTCCCCCCCCCCGCGGCGCGGTATCCATCGGGCCACTTGAGCCGCAGCGCGCCGCCGCACGCGCCGCCCACGACGTCCGCCTCCACGATGCCGCCTGAGTCCGGCGCCGGATCGAGCAGCCGCACCATCGCCGCCTTACTGCTCCCTGCTCCCCGCTCCCTGATCCATCTCCCGGCGCAGGTGTCGTCCCGCTCCCGCGCCGCCGCCGCACCCCACAGCAAGCCCGCGGCCGCCATGATCCCGACCGCCGCTCCCAGCGGAGCACGCCGGGCGACGCAGCCGGCGCCGACCAGGACCGGCACCGCCACACCCCACAACGCCGCACCCGGGAACGCGACGGGGTCGAGCCCCGCCCACAGGCCGACCCCGAACGCGATCGCGATGCAGAGAATCGGCGGCCGCATGGAAGGCGCGGCCGCCTAGCGGACTACACGAGCTGCACCGGCTTGGCGCCGCAGCGCGGCGCGAGCCCCACCTTGCGGAACCCCTCGAGCAGCACCACGTCGAGCTTCGCCTTCTCCTGGTCGCTCCCCAGCCGCAGCTCGGTGAGCACCTCGCCCTGCGGCGTGGAGACGTAGTGCGGCGCCAGCCGGTTCATGGCGTACACCAGCACGTCGCCGCGGCAGGTGTCGCAGCCGCAGAACCGGGGCAGCTGGAGCCGCAGCTTCTCGTATTCCCGCTGCGCCACTTCCCAGGCGACGTTCGTTACCCCACGACGGCGAGCTCCCTCCCCGTCGGCGACTCGACCGGGTACGCGGTGAAGGTCGAGCCCGTGGTGCCGGTGAGCCGCACCCGCTGATACGTGCCGATCCACTCCCCTGGCCCCGCGACGAGCGCCACCTTGTTGGTGCGGGTGCGACCCTGCAGCAGGTCGCCCCGCTTGGCCCTGCCCTCGACCAGCACCTCGTGGCTCGTGCCGATGAGGGCGACGTTCTTCTGGCGGGCCAGACGGCGTACCAGCGCCACCAGTCGCTGCAACCGTTCGCCGGCCGTGGCATCGGCGACGCCGTCCTTGAGGCGGGTCGCGGGCGTCCCGTCGCGCGGCGAATACTTGAACGTGTAGGCGTCGTCGAAGCCCACTTCCTCGACAAGCGACAGCGTCTCCTGGAAGTCGCCTTCCGTCTCGCCCGGGAATCCGACGATGATGTCGGTCGTGAGCGCGATGCCGGGCACGGCCGCGCGCAGCGCCGCCACCACGGCGAGATAGCGCGCCCGGTCGTAGCGGCGCAGCATCCGCTTGAGGACGCGCGAGCTGCCGCTCTGCACCGGCAGGTGCACGTGCTCGCACACCGCGGGCGTCTCCGCCATGGCCCGGAGGACGCGGTCCGTGAAATCCGTGGGGTAGGGCGAAGTGAAGCGGAGGCGCCGGATTCCCGCGACGTGTCCCACGGCGCGCAGCAGGTCGGCGAAGTCGTGCGTCCCATCGTGATAGCTGTTGACCGTCTGCCCAAGGAGCGTGACCTCTGTGGTGCATCCCACTGCGAGGTCCTGGACCTCGCGCACCACATCGCTCAACTTGCGGCTCCGCTCCGGCCCGCGCGTCATCGGAACGATGCAGAAGGTGCACCGATAATCGCAGCCGCGCTGCACCGTCACGAACGCCGACGCGCCCTCCCCGCCCCCCCCGCCCCCTCCGTCCCGCACCGGTGGCACGTCCTCGTAGTGCTCCCACGTCTTGAATTCGACCTCGGCCGCCCGTTCCCCGCCTCGGGCGCGCGCGATCAGCTCCGGCAGCGCACGGTAGCCGTCGGGCCCGATCACCAGGTCCACCTGTGGCACCCGGTCGAGCAGCCGGGGCCCGAGCCGTTGCGCCATGCACCCCATGACACCGAGCACCTTCCCCGGCTGCTTGTGGCGCTTCAGCTCGCCGATGCGCGACAGCACCCGCTGCTCCGCGTGGTCGCGCACCGCGCAGGTGTTCACGAGCATCACGTCCGCCTCGCCCGGGTCGCCGGTGCGGACGTAGCCCTCCCGCTCGAGGATGCCGAGCATCAGCTCGGAATCCGCGACGTTCATCTGGCAGCCGTAGGTCTCGATGTAGATACGCGGCATCGCTAGTTGACCGTGATGTCGAAGCGGGGGCGCCCGTCCCAATCCGCGACAGGAAGATAGACGGAAAGGTAGTCCTCCGTGAGGACCTCGAGCCGCCCCGCCCCGCGCCCGCTCACCACGCCGTCGGCGCGCTGTCCCCGGCGGCGGTCCCGGTGGGCGCGCGCCTTCGCCTCGCCCAGCGTCCGCAGCTCGCGTGCCCGCTCGCGCACCAGCCCGGGAGCGACCTGCCCGCCCAGCCGCGCCGCTGGGGCGTCGGGCCGCACGCTGAACGGAAACACGTGGAGGTACGTGAACGGCAGCGCGGTGACGAGCGCCAGCGTGGCGCGGTGGTCCGCGTCCGACTCCCCCGGGAATCCGGCGATGATGTCCGCGCCGAGGCCCAGCGTCGGAAGCCGCTCGGCGAGCCACTCGACGCGCGCGCGATACGACTCCGCGGTATACCAGTGCCGGCCCATGCGCTTGAGCACCCGATTCGAACCCGATTGCAGCGGCGCGTGCAGGTGCGCGGCGAGGTTGCGGGGAGCGTCGATCAGCAGCCGCTCGATCGTGTCGTCGACTTCGGTGGCCTCGATCGACGACAGGCGAAACCGAACTTGGGGGACAGCCGTGATGAGGGCTTCCAGCAGTTCTCCCAGGCCAGTGGAGTACTGCTCCCTGCCATACGTGCCGATGTGCACGCCGGTGAGCACAATCTCCGCATGGTGGTGCGCCAGTGCTTGCGCCTCCCGGACGAGCTCGGCCACCGGCCGCGAGCGGTTCGCTCCGCGCGCAATGGTCGTCGCGCAGAAGGTGCAGTGCTCGTCGCAGCCATCCTGGATCTTGAGCCAGCCGCGGGCGCTCGCGTGGAACCGACGCAGCACCGGATCGATGCCGGACACCGTGAATCCGGCCGCCCGCAGCACCCGCGCCGCATCGGCGCCGCCGACCACGGCACGCACCGCCGGCAGCGCGGCGAGCCGGCCGTTGTCGAGCGCCGCGGCGCAGCCCATCACCACGGTCTCGACCCGGCGCGGCTGGCGTGCCAGGCGGCGCACCAAGCGGCGCAGCTTCGTCTCGCTCTCATGCGTCACGGTGCAGGAGTTCACCACCGCGAGGTCCGCCGCGGCCGGATCGTCCACCACGACGGCGCCCTGGTCGGCGAACGCCTGACGCACCACCTCCGTGTCGTATTGGTTCGCCTTGCAGCCGAAGGTGTGGAAGTAGACGTTCACGGCCGGATCGTCATCCCAACGAGCACCGTCCACACGTGCTCCTTGAGCCCCCCGCCGCTCCGCTCGAGCCGCTCCAGTCCCAGGTCGAGCAGCGCGCGCCCCTCCGAGAAGGCCCGCCCCGTCCCCACCGCCACCGCGAACTCGGTCGGAGCGGTGGTCCCGGGGCCGAACGGCATCTGGCCGCCGCGCACACCGAACCGGATCGGCGCCCGCCCGCCAACCTCGGCTCCCGCCGACCAGCTCCACGTGTCGAACGCGCCGGCCCCTGCATCGGACCAGGAGCGCCACGCGACCGCGGCGGCGAGGCGCACGCTCGGGCTGGGCGCAAACCGCAGGCCGCCACCCGCCATCCGGGGGAGGTCGGTCTCGGCCGTCGTGGCCTCGCCCACCTTGGCGCGCAGCCGGCTGTCGCTCCGCGCCCACGCCGCGAGGGTCAACCCGGGCGCGAGCCCCACCAGCGCGCTCCCCGACACCCCGACCCCGTCGTACCGGACCTCGGCGGTCTGCTGCGCCAGGGTGTACGTGGTGTCGTCGAAGCGGCGCTCGGCGGTCTCGCGCGTGGAACCGACGAGCACGTGCACCGCGGCGCCAAGCGCGATGCGGCGCGACAGCCGGCTGGCGGCGGCGAGCCGCAGGTCCGCCACGCTGCCGTTGCTCGTGAGCTCGTCCGTGTAGGGCTGATTCACGCCCCGCAGGACGGTCGAGTCGCGGATCGTCACGTCCCACGAGCGGTCGAGATACGTCGTGAACCCGCCCGCCAGCGCGAACCGCGCCCCGAGCGGGCCGGCGAGCTGGAGCAGCGGAAACCGGGTGGCGCGGAGCGACGCGGTCGCACCGCCGGCGTCCACGTCGCGATACGAGGTGCCGGCCATCGCGCCGCCGGTGATGTGCCCGACGTCGGCGAGCTGCGCCTCCATGAGCGGCGACAGCGGATCGAACGGCCCGAACGCACCGCCGGTGGAACGCGCCCGCACCGATTCCCACCGCCCGGGCGTGCCCAACCCGCGGATGCCGTACTGGGAGTCTTGGGCGGTTAGGCGGTTAGGCGGGTAGCTGGTTAGCAACATCGCTGTCCCGGCCAGCCATCTAACGGCCCAACCGCCTAACCGCCTAACCGCCTCGATCATGGTTTCCCAAACGGGAAGCGCGGCACGTACGTGATCCGTACCGCGGGGCGGTACGCCGCGGCGGCGGAGGGATAGAACCGGATCTCCGGTAACGCCTGCGCCTCGTACTTGGCCTTGAGGACGATGGTCGTCGCCAGCGTCGTGTCCGTCTGCCAGAACTTGAGCAGGTTCGTGATCTCGATCTGGATCGTGTCGGTCGAATCCACGTGAATGACCGTAGTGTCGGTACGCGTGACGTCGAACACGATGGGCGACTTGGCGCCGAAGTCGGCAAACACGGTGTGGGCCTCGATCACGAACGAGTCTGCCGGCACCCCGCGGGCGGCCACGGCGGGGACGAGGATCAGGGTGCCACGGATGATCTGCCCCGAGTCGCGGATGCCGCGCGGGAACGCGACCCGCAGGATGCTCCGCGCCGACGGCACGCCGCCCACCGCGAGCGTCGAATCGAGCGCGGGGGCCGGCGGGGCGAACACAAACGTCGCCACCGGCGTCCCCCGTGCCGACGGGCCGGTCATCGTCGAGTCGGGTCGCTTCACTGCCGTATCGAGTGAGTCCACCACGATGTACCAGCGCAACAGCGGGCTCAGATCGCCCTTGCCGAGCGCGACGCTCGCCAGCGAGTCTGCCGAGACCCGCAACCCGTACGCCACCTTGCCGCTGTCCGCGAAGACATAGCGCGCCTGCGACGAATCGAGCTTGAGCGACACGAACAGGCGGTGGTTGGTCGTGTCCACCCCAATACTGTCGCCTGTGGCCGTGTCCTTCCCATTCGCCTTTGCCATCAGGCTGTCGAGGTTCACCGTGCGGACCGAGTCGGTGAACTGTCCGGCGAGATCCGCGAACGTCGTGGTCGTGTCGATCGTGATCGGCAGGCGGTACAGCCGGACCGTGAGATCGTGGGCGACCGTGTCGCGGCGCGTGATGAAGAACGTCAGCCGCGCCGAGTCGCCCGCCAGGATCGCCCCCGTCGTGGTGTCGTTGAGCTTGATCGGGAACCGCTGGCCCACGGCGGAGAACCGGAAGATCGCGCGGCTGTCCACGAGACCCGGCAGGTCCGCGGCGAGCATGACGGCGCTTTGGTTCGCCAGCACGTAGCCCCGGAAGGCCGAGTCCCGCAAGATGCCCGTGTCCAGCAGGACGTCCAGCACCGTGTCCCGATGGGACGGGCAGTACGCCGGGCAGGTGCCCGGCGCGGTCATCCGCTCCACGCACGCCGCCGCCGCCGCGGCGGCGAGCACCGCGCCGAGCAACGCGGTCCGCACGGCGCTCATGGCTCGAGCGCCGCCCGGGCGAACGCGTCGGGGAGGAGGTCGCGCAGCGTCCAGCGTCGCTCGGTCTTCGGCCCCGCGGCGATTACTTCGAGCCCGAGCCCGAACTCGGCGAGCAGCTGGCGGCAGGCCCCGCACGGCGAGGCCGGGGGCTCGACGTCGGTGGCGACCACGATGCGCGCGAACTGCCGCGCCCCTGCCGCCACCGCGGCGCCGAGCGCCATCCGCTCGGCGCAGATCGTCATCCCGTACGACGCGCTCTCCACGTTCGTGCCCACGAACACGCGTCCGTCCGCCGCTTCGAGCGCCGCCCCGACCCGGAACTTCGAGTAGGGGCAGTAGGCGTGCCGCTGCACCTCGCGCGCCCGGCGCACCAGCTCCGCGCTCACGCCCGGATCTCCTCGAGGAACGACGTTCCCGCGGCGAGCGGCGCCACGCCGAAATACTCGGCTACAGTCGCCCCCATGTCGGCGAAGGTGCGCCGCTCCCCCAACGGGCGGGGCCGCACGCGGGGCCCGAGCGCGAGGATCGGCACCGCCTCCCGCGAGTGGTCGGTGGAGGGCGTCGTCGGATCGTTGCCGTGGTCCGCTGTGATGATGATCAGGTCGTCTCCCTGCACACGGGCCTCGAGCCGCGGAATCCAGGCGTCCAGCTGTCGCAATCCCTCATGAAACCCCGGGACGTCGTTCCGGTGCCCCCACGTCTGGTCGAACTCGATCACGTTCACGAAGATGAACCCCGTCCGCGTGTCGGCGAGCGCCCGCTCGATCAGGCGGTACGCGTCCCCGTTGGTCGGGGTGTGCTCGCTCGTGATGTTCCGGCCCGCGAACAGATCGTCCACCTTCCCGATCCCCACCCGCGGCACGCCCGCCGCCGCGAGCCGGTCGAGCAGCGTGGTCCCCACCGGCTCGAGGGAGAAGTCCTTGCGCTGCGCCGTGCGCCGGTACGCGCCGGCCGTGCCGGTGAACGGCCGCGCGATCACCCGGCTCACCGCGTGCTCGCCCACCAGCATGTCGCGCGCGATCGCGCACGCCCGGTACAGCTCCGCGAGCGGCACGGTCTCCTCGTGCGCCGCCACCTGGAAGACGGAGTCCGCCGATGTGTATACGATCCACTTCCCGGTCCGCTGGTGCGTTTCGCCCAGTTCCGCGATGATCGCCGTCCCCGAGGCGGCGTTGTTCCCTAACCATCCACGGCCCGTGCGTCGCGCGAAATCGTCCAGGAGAGCCGTAGGGAAGCCGTTCGAGTACGTGCGGAACGGCCGGTCCAAGAGCACCCCGCAGATCTCCCAGTGGCCGGTGGTCGAGTCCTTTCCCTGCGACCTGGGCAGCGCCACGCCGTACGCGGCGCTGGGGCTGACCCCTGGCGACAGCCCGAGAATCGGCCGGCACAGCCCCAGCCCCAGCCGTTCCAGATTGGGGAGGCGCAGCCCCCCCACCGCGCGCGCCACGTTGCCGAGGGTGTCGCTCCCCGCGTCGCCATAGGCGGCGGTGTCGGGCGCCGGCCCGATCCCCAGACCGTCGAGCACGATGATGGCGGCGCGCTTCAATCGTAGATCCGCCGCAGCCGCGGTCCGAGCGACGTCAGCACCGCGCGTTGCAGCTCGTCGCTCCAGCCGGCGAACTCCTCCAGCGTGATGCGGCCGCCGTCCGCCGCCCCGATCAGCGTCGCCACGTCCCCGACCTGGACCGGGTGATCGCCGGTCTCGACCATCGTCATATCCATCGTGACCGCGCCGATGATGGGGTGACGCCGCCCGCGGATCAGCACCGCCCCGCGCCCCGAGAGGCCGAGCGAGCGACGCAGGCCGTCCGCGTAGCCGATGCCGATGGTCGCGACCGTGGTAGGCCGCGCCGCGCGCCACGCGGCGTTGTAGCTGACGCTCTCCTCCGCCGCCACGCGCCGCACCGCGAGCACGCGCGCGCGCACGCTCACGACCGGCCGCGGCTCCGGGAACCCCGCGCCCGGCGAGCCGCCGTACAGGAACACGCCCGGCCGCACCAGGTCGAACGCGAACTGTCGGCCCGAGAGCGCCGCCGCGCTGTTCGCGACGTGCAGCAGCGGCGGCCGGCGCGCCAGCCGCGCCACCGCCTGCTCGAACCGCTCGAGCTGCTGCTCGGCCGTGCCGTCGCGTCGATCGGCCGAGTGGAACTGCGTGTAGCAACCCTCGAGGGACGGCGTGTCGGCGGCGGCGCGGACCTGATCGATCTCGTCCCAGCGCACGCCCGAGCGCCCCATCCCGGTGTCGATCTCCAGGTGAAAGGCGCGCTCCCCGCGCGCCGTCCACTCGCCGATCGCCGCCGCGTCGCCCAGCACCGGCGTGAGACGGAATCGCTCGAGCTCGGGGAACAGCGCGGGCTGCCCGGGCATGAACACGACGACGGGCCGGGTGATCCCGGCGGCGCGGAGCTCGGCACCCTCGTCCACCGTGGCGACCCCGTAGCCCCACGGGTCGAGCGCCTCGAGGGCCTTAGACACGGCGACGGCTCCCACCCCGTAGGCGTTGGCCTTCACCACCGGGAGGAGCCGTGTGCCGGCGACCCGTGCCACCGTGCGGGCGTTCTCGCTGACGGCGGCGAGGTCGACCTCGACCCAAGCGCGCTGGTCGCGCCCGCGGACTGACACGCTCACAGGCGCGCGTATGATATCCCGCAGGCTGGCTAAAGGCAAGACGAAAAAGGGGTTGGACGTGAGAGATTCCATTCGAGTCGCGTGCGTGGATTCCCCGGGCTGAGAGCCCGGGCTCGGCGTTGCGTGCGCCCTGTAAGGGCGCACTCCCGGCCGAGCGCGCCCTCTCAGGGCGCGAATTATCGTTCAGGTATGTCGAAAAATCCCGTTCGAGAAACCGCGTCGAACGACGCCGCCCTCGCCCGCGCGCTCGCGCTGGTGCGCGACCTGCGCGCCCGCTGCCCCTGGGACCATGCCCAGACCCGCGCCACGCTCCGCCCCTATCTGGTCGAAGAGGCGCTCGAGCTCGATCAGGCCCTGCGGCACGATGACCCGGCCGAGCTGCGCGACGAGCTGGGCGATCTGCTGCTCCACCTCGCCTTCCAGATCGTGATCGGAGAGGAGCGGCACGAGCTCGATGCCGAGGCCGTGACCCGCGCGCTCGAGGAGAAAATGTGGCGGCGGCACCCGCATCTCTTCGCCGACTCTCCGACGCCGGACCACGCGGGGTGGGAACGCATGAAAAAACGGGAGAGGGGAGAGGGGAGAGGGACGCTCAGTGGCTTACCGGGCACCCTGCCGCCGTTGCTCATGGCCTACCGGCTACAGGAGCGCGCGGCGGGGGTCGGCTTCGATTGGCCGGATGCTCGCGGGCCGCTCGAGAAAGTGAAAGAGGAAATACGCGAGCTGGAGGCTGAGCTGCGCACGGAGGGTCGAGTCTCAGACGAGCTGGGCGACCTCTTGTTCGCCGTCGTCAATCTCGCGCGCAAGCTCGAGATCAACCCGCGCGCCGCCCTCGAGCGCGCCAACGACAAGTTCAGGCGGCGGTTCGCCGCAGTGGAGCGGCTGGCCGCAGAGCGCGGAGTCGAAGTGGGACGGGCGAGCCTGGAAGAGCTGGACCGACTATGGGATGAGGTGAAGGCCTCACGGCCATAGCTTGTAGAGCGTGCGCGGAAACGCGATCGCTTCTCTGATGTGCGGGATGCCGCAGATCCACGCCACCGTGCGCTCGACGCCCAGGCCGAACCCCGAGTGGACGAACGTGCCGTACTTCCGCAAGTCGAGGTACCACCCGTACGCCTCCTCGGGCAGCTTCTCGTCGCGGATCCGGGCGAGCAGCCGGTCGTAGTCGTCCTCGCGCTGGCTGCCGCCGATGATCTCACCGTACCCTTCCGGGGCCAGCATGTCGTTGTTGAGCACGGTGCGCGGGTCGGCGGGGTTTTCCTTCATATAGAAGGCCTTGACCGCCCGGGGATAGTTGAACACCATCACCGGCCGGTCGTACTGCCGGGCGAGCAGGGTTTCCTCGTCGCCCCCCAGGTCCCGGCCCCACTCCATTTCGCTCCCCAGGGCCTTGAGCTTCGCGACGGCATCGGTGTACGAAATGCGCGGGAACGGCGGCCGCACGCGCTCGAGCGGCGCGGTGTCGCGCTCCAGCTCGGCCAACTCGCTCGCTCGCCGCTCGAGGCAGCGCGCCACGATCGAGGAGACGAACTCCTCCTGAAGTCGCATATTGTCATTGGAGTCGTTCCAGGCCACCTCGGGCTCGACCATCCAGAACTCGGTGAGGTGGCGGCGGGTCTTCGACTTCTCGGCCCGGAAGGTGGGCCCGAAGCAGTACACCTTGCCGAGGGCGGCGGCGGCCGCCTCGACGTACAGCTGCCCCGTCTGGGCGAGGTAGGCGGTGCCCAGGTCGAAGTACTCGACGGCGAACAGATGGCCGGCGGCCTCGCCGATCGACCCGGTGAGGATGGGCGTGTCCACCAGGACGAAGTGCCGCTCGGAGAAGAAGTCGCGGATCGCCTGGATCACCTCGTGGCGCACCCGCGCGATCGCCACCTGGCGCCGGCTCCGCAGCCAAAGGTGGCGATGCTCGAACAGGAACGCGGTGCCGTGCTCTTTCGGCGTGATGGGGAAATCGACGCTGGGGCCGAGAATCGCGAGATCCGAGGCGGTGAGCTCGACGCCGCCGGGGGCGCGCGCGTCGGCCCGCACGGCACCCGTCACGGCGACCGACGTCTCCTGGGTGAGCTTCCCGAACGCCTCCCAGGCCGCGTCGGACACGTCCTTCTTAGAGAGGACCGCTTGCAGATAGCCCGTGCCGTCCCGCAGCGCGACGAACGCGATCTTCCCGGAGGAGCGCGTGGTCATCACCCAGCCGCGCACCACGACGGTTTCGCCGATGCGTTGCGGCAGCTCTTCGATGCGATGAAACTCGGGCATAGGCGCGGCATACTAGTGGCGGCCTTCGGGGCTGTCAACGCGACGGCGTGCGCCGCCGCGTACGCGCCGGCCGCGAAGCTCGGCCCCATGCGCCAGGAGAGCGCGTGGCCCGCCTACCTCGGCACGCCGCGCCACGACGCCGCCGCCGCCGAGTCGCTCAGCGCGGATCCGCGGCCGCTCTGGACCACCGACGTGGGGCGGGCGGTACGCGGCAGTCCCGCGCTGGGCGAGGCGGTGCTGGCCGTCGGGACCGTGGAGCGCGCGGTGGCGCTCGTGGACCTCGCGACCGGCCAGTCGCTGTGGCGCACGCGCCTGGGCGGGACGATCAACGGGGGACCGCTGCTCGAAGCCGATCGCCTGTACGTCGCCACCGAAGCCTCGCCCGACGCGAAGATCTACGCGCTGCGCCTGCGGGACGGGCAGCCGATCTGGAGCACCCGTACCGAGAGCGTGGTCGCGCCGTTGGCGCTCGAGGGCGACACGCTCTACGCCGTCACCGAGACGGGCGAGGTGCTGCGCCTCGAGACCGCCGGCGGTCACGTGACATGGCGCCGCCGGCTCCCGGGGGGAGGCGCCGCCCGCGCCGCGCCCGTCCCGGCGCCCGGAGGGCTGGCCATCGCGACCACCGCCGACACGCTGTACCTGTTGGACCGCGCCACCGGCGACGTCCGCGCGCGCCTCCCCACGCCCGGCGCGGTGCTCGCCACCCCCGCGCTCGACGGCCGGCGGCTCTACCTCGGCACCACCGAGGGACACCTGGTCGCGGTGGACCTCCCTGGACTCACCGTCGCGTGGGACCTCACGACGGGCGACGCGGTTTACGGCGCGCCGGCCGTGGCGCGGGACACCGTGTTCGCCTTGGCGCGCAACGGCACCCTCTGGATCGTGCCCGCGGACGGCCCGGCCCGGGCGCGCTCTTTCGCCCTCGACCTGACCGCCACCGCGGGCCCGACGCCGATCGCGTCCGGGGTGCTGGTCGCGAGCGTGAGCGGCGACGTGATGCTCGTGGATCGCGCCACCGGCGCGACGCGGTGGCGCGTGCAGCTCGATGGCCCGATCGAGCAGCCGCCGCTGGTGCGCGACCGCCAGCTGGTCGTCATCGCCGGGCGGGGCGATATTCACTCGTATCGCTGATGCGAACGTCCTCACTGGTGCTCGCTCTGACGCTCGCCGCGGCTCGACTCGCGGGCCAGCAGGACAGCCTGCAGCGCGCCACCTCGCGCCCCGTGCTCGTGCACTACGGGAAGTGGCTCGCCGCCGCTGGCGCGGCCGCCCTCACCGCGCTGGGCGCGCACGAGCACGCGAGCTCGAACCGCGAGTGGAACGCGTTGCTCGCGGTGTGCCGCGCCAACAACGCCGACTGCGCGCTGGGCGCCGACGGGCGCTACACGAACCCCGCGGCGGAGCAGCTGTACCAGTCGTCGCTCTTCTTCGACCGCCGGGCGCGCGCCCGCCTGCTCGGCGCCCAGGCGGCGCTGCTCGTGGCGGCGGGGTTGTTCATCGCGGACCTGCGGCACCGCTCGGCGGGGCCGGGGAATGTGCCGTTCGCGCCCTTGGAGCTTTCTGCTGATCCCTCCGGACACGGCGCGCTGGTGGGGATACGGGTGACGTTCTAGTGCGGAATGCGGCGTGCGGCGGAGTGTCAGGGTTAGCGTCGTACCGCGGCACGACCTCGCACTTCAATTCCGCACTCCGCACTCCACATTCCGCACTTTGTCTCACCCCACCCGGAACAACTCAAACCCCCGCTCGTATCTCGTCACGATCCGCGCGCGATAGGCCGCGTGCTCCGGCGCCGCGAGCGTCGGATCGCGGGCAATGATCAGCCCGGCGGCGCGGCGCGCGGCCTCGAGCAGCGGCAGGTCGGTGGCGAAGTTCGCGTAGCGCAGCGGCACGCCGCCCGACTGGCGCGCGCCCGCGAGCTCGCCCATGCCGCGCTCCTGGAGATCGAGCTCCGCGATCTTGAAGCCGTCCGTCGTCTCCGTGAAGGCACGGAGCCGCGGGGTGGCCGCGGCGACGTCGCACAGCAGGATGCAGTGGCTGGCGGCGGCGCCGCGCCCCACGCGGCCGCGCAGCTGGTGCAGCTGCGCCAGCCCGAACCGCTCCGCGTGCTCGATCAGCATCACCGTGGCGTTGGGGACGTCGATTCCCACCTCGATCACGCTCGTCGCGACGAGCACGTGGATGGCGCCGTCGCGGAACGCGCGCATCGCGGCGTCACGCTCGTCGGGCTTCTGGCGGCCGTGCACCAGGCCCACCCGCAGCTCGGGGAACACGCGCGCCAGGGTCGCGGCCATCGTCGTCGCGGCCTTGAGATCGGCCCGCTCCGATTCGTCGATCACCGGATAGATCACGTACGCCTGCTGGCCGGCCGAGCACTCCGTGCGGATGAACTCGTAGATCTTGGCGCGCGCGTCCTCATCACGGAGCGCCGTCTTCACCGTCCCCCGCCCCGGCGGGCGCTCGCGCAGCTCGGTCACATCGAGGTCACCGTACAGCGTGAGCGCCAGCGAGCGCGGGATCGGCGTCGCCGTCAGGAGCAGCACGTCGGGGGCGTCCCCCTTCTCGACCAGCGCGGCGCGCTGCTCCACCCCGAAGCGGTGCTGCTCGTCGATCACGGCGAGGCCGAGGCGGTGAAACCGAACCGACTCCTGAATCAGGGCGTGCGTCCCCACCACCAGGCGCGCCGCGCCGGCCGCGATGCGCGCGCGCGCGGCGGCCTTCTCCGGCGCGGTGAGCCGGCCGATCAAGAGCTCCGGCCGGAGGGCGAGCGGCTCGAGCAGCCGGGTGAGCGTCGCGCCGTGCTGCTCGGCGAGCAGCTCCGTCGGGGCCATCATCGCCGCCTGGTAATCGTTCTCGAGCGCGAGCAGCATCGCGAACAGCGCGACCACCGTCTTCCCCGTGCCCACGTCGCCCATCAGCAAGCGATGCATCCGCAGGGGCGCGGTCATGTCCTCCGCGATGGCGCGCACGGCGTGCCGTTGGTCGGCCGTCAGCTCGAACGGCAGGTGCTGCTTGAGGCGGGTCGTGAGCGCCTTGCGCAGCTCGAAGCGGATCCCGGCGCGCGCGCGCTTCGCGAGCGCGCGGGCGCGTGCCTGCACCAGCTGCTGGTCGAACAGCTCGTCGAAGGCGAGCCGCCGCCGGCCCGCTTCGGCATCCGCCACGGTCGCCGGCCGGTGCACGGCGGTGAGCGCGCTCGCGAGGTCCGGCACGCCCACCGCGTCGCGTAGCGCCTGGGGATGCGGGTCGGCGACCAGCGGGAGCAGCGCGTCGAGATGCTGGTGGATCAGGCCGCGGATCTGGCGGTGGGTCAACCCCTCCGTCGCCGGATAGACGGGAAGCACCATCCCGCGCTCAGGACCTTCCTCGCCTTCGTCCGCGAGGATCACGAACTCCCGGGGAACGAGCTGGCGGCCGTGATAGTAGCGCACCGGCCCGGTGACGAGCAGCAGCTGCCCCTGCTTGATCTGGCGCTCGAGAAACGGCTGGCCCGGCCAGGCGCACTCGAGCAGGCCGCTCGCGTCCCGCAGCACCGCCCGGAACACCCGCAGACCCTTGCGCGTCGGCAGCACGCCCGTGCTCACCACGCGCCCCACGCACGTCACCTCCTCCCCCACGTGCCCGCGGGCGAGCGGTGTCACCGTGGTCGCGTCGAGATAACGGTGCGGGGCGTGATACAACAGATCGCCGACCGTGCGGATCCCGAGCCGCGCCAACGCTTCGGCCCGCTTGGGCCCGACGCCTTTCAAGTACTTCACCGAAGTCGCGAGCTGTAGCGTCACTTACGGAAGTCCCTGCCTCCGCCGCCACGCCCATTCGGCCGCGAACGCCGCCACCGCCAGCACGAACAGCCACCAGCGGTCGCGCAGCCCCACGCTCACCACGCGCGCGGCGGGAAGCCCCGCCTGCGACACGAGCGCGGGCGCCGTCGGCCGCCACTCGTCGGAGTACGTCTCCACCACGACAAGGCCGCGCTCGCCACCGGGCACGGCCGCATAGCGATACACGCCCGGAGCGAGCCGCAGCTCCGCCCGGCCCCCGGCGTCGAACCGCAGCGTGTCGCGCCGTTCGCGCCCGCCCTTCGACAGGCTGAGTGCCACGTCTTGCGGGGCTCCGGCCCCGGTCCACCGCCACACTACCGGCATGCCGTTCGGCGCTTCGTACGTCACCGGAACGAACCGCTCCCTGCTCCCTGCTCCCTCTGCCAGCAGCCAGTCGATCAGCCCCGCCATCAGCGCGCGATACGCCTCGGCGCTGGCGCCACCGCGGAACGCCCAGCGATACAGCCCCCCCCCCGCCGCCGCCACCACGGCGCGGCGCCTGCCGTCCCGCTCCGACAGCACGACCAGCGGGCGCGGGGCGCCGCGTCGGCCCAGCCGAGCCGTGAGCACGACCACAGCCGTGGTGTCGCGTGGGAGCTCCACGAGCCCGGTCACGGGCGGGAGCGAGTCCCACGCCACCCCGGCGAGCGCGGCCGCGAGCGGCGAGGGTCCCGGAGCCTGGACGTACCAGTCGCCCCCCCCTTCTTGGCGCCGCGCCGCCGGCCAGAGCAGCACCGCGCCTTTGGAGGACGAGACGAAGCGCGCCAGCGCCGCCGGCTCGCCCGCCGCGATCACGAGCCGCGCGGCGACCACGGCCCGGGCCACCTCGGGCGCGGCCACGGCGGCGAGCGTCGCGCCGTCGCGCCACGACCCGCCCCCGGCTCCAGGCGCCCCCGCCCCGGCCTCCGCCGCTACGAAGGCGCGCAGCGGCACGCGCGCCACGTCCGTCAGCGTACGCGCGAGAAAGCGCGTCTCCCAATCGGGGGGAGCCGCGAGCAGCACCACCGACGGCTGGGGGCTCACGTCGAGCACGAAGGTGCGGGCGTCGTCGCGGGGCTCGGAGTCGCCGGCAACACCTTCCAGTCGCACTTCGAGCGCTGACCAACCGGGATGGGGGACGGGGGACGGGGGAAGGGTGATCTCGGTCGACACGACGCCGCTATCTGGCAAGGGTACCACTCGCGACGCGAGCCGACGGCCCTGGGCACTCACAGCGAGCGTCGCCTTACCCATCCCCCGTCCCCCGTCCCTCGTCCCCGCCGTTCCGTACGACACCGTTAGCCGGATGGTATCGCCGGCGCTCACGTTCCGCGGACCGTCGACCGAGGCGACGAAGGCGTCGGCGAACGGTGCGCGCGGCAGCACGACGATGCGTGGGCTGCGCGCCAGGTCGGGCGGCAGGTCGGCCGCGTCCGTAATCGCGCCGTCGGTGACGACGACGACGGGGCCGCCACGCGCCGCCGCGGCCGCGAGCGCGGGGCCGAGCCGGCTCGCGCCGTCCGTCGGCGGCAGCGTGTCGAACGCGCTCACCTGGGCGCCGAAGCGCCAGATGACGCCGCCCTGCGCCAGCACCCGGGCCGTATCGAGCGCGGCACGCCAGGCTGCCCCGTGTCCGGCCAGCGACAGCGACGCATCGAGCAGCACCAGCGGCCTCGTGCCGCCCGGCGCGACGCGCGACACCGTCGGGTTCCAGAGGAGGAGCAGCAGCGCGCCGACTCCGGTCGCCCGGAGCAGCGTGAGGCCGACGCTCACGCGACGCCGCACGCCAGAGCCTCGGCCAGCGTGAACCGCCCCTCGTACAGTGCGCGCCCCACGATCGCGCCCGCGAGCCCCGCGTCGCGCACGCGCCGCAGATCGTCGAGCGAGGCGACGCCGCCCGAGGCGATCACGTCGAGGCCGAGCGCGGCGACGGCGCGGGCGCCGTCCACGTCGGGGCCGGCGAGCATGCCGTCCCGCGCCACGTCGGTGTAGATCACGGTGCGAGCCCCCTGCGCGTGGACGCGCCGCGCCAGCTCGGGCACCGTGACATCGAACACCTCGGTCCAGCCGCGCACCGCGACGCGGCCGTCGCGGGCGTCGATCCCCACGGCGAGCCGCTCCGGCCCATGACGCGCGAGCAGCCGCTCGACGAGCGGGGGATCGGTGGCCGCCTTGGTGCCGATCACGACGCGCGTCGCTCCCCAGGCGAGCATCTCCTCGATCGCCTGCTCGGTACGGAGGCCGCCGCCCACCTGGGTGTGCACGCCGGCGTTCGCGAGAAACCGGCGCGCCAGCTCACGGTTCTCGCCCCGGTCGAGCGCGCGGTCGAGATCGACGAAGTGGACCCAGCGAGCGCCCGCGCGCGCGAACTCCTGCGCCACGGCGAGGGGGTCGTCGGCATACGCGGTCGCGCGGCGCGCGTCGCCCTGCCGCAAACGCACCACGCGCCCGCCCTGGACATCAACGGCGGGATAGAGCTCCACAGCCGAAAGAAAACTAAAGGAAGCTAGTCGCGCGCGGCGGCGGCGACGACCGGGACCGGCGGGGTCTTGCGCTCGAGCTGCGCCAGCAGCGCGTCGCGCGCGGCGTCGTAGGCGGTCTCGAGCGCCTTGGGAACCGGCGTCCCCGAGCCCATGTCCTTGCGCTGCGGGTTCATCGGCCGGCCGTTCACCAGGAACTCGTAGTGCAGGTGCGGCCCGGTGGAGAGGCCGGTGGAGCCGACGTACCCGATGGTCTCGCCCTGGTCCACCCGCTCGCCCGGCTGCAGGCCGCGCGCGAACGCGGACAGGTGGCCGTAGCGGGTGCGGATGCCGTTGGCGTGGCGCAGCTCGATCAGGTTGCCGTAGCCGTCGTCCTCGCGTCCGACGCGGATCACGAGGCCGTCGGCGGTGGCGCGTACCGGGGTGCCGTACGGCGCGGCGAAGTCCACGCCCTCGTGGGCCCGCCAGCGGTGGAGGACGGGGTGATAGCGGGCCCCGAACCGGCTCGAGACGCGCCGGAACTGGAGCGGCGCCCGCAGGAACGCCCGCCGCAGCGACCGGCCGCGCTCGTCGTAGAACCCCGTGACGGCGGCCGTGCTGTCCTCGAAGTAGAACGCGTAGCTCGGCGTGCGCGCCACGTCCACCCGCCCCGCGAGGATGCGGCCGAAGCGCCGTTCGCCCTCGGACGACTCGAGCCGCTCGAGCAGCACGGTGAAACGGTCACCCGGACGGATGTCGCGGGTGAAGTCCACTTCCCAGTCGTATACGTCGGCGATGGCCCACGCGAGCTGGCGCCGCTCGACCGGCGGCAGGAACGTGTCCGCCATTGCCTTGTCGAGCGCGTCGTACAGCGACGACTCGATCACCCCGGTCACGCGGAGTCGCGTGATCGCCCAGGGAATCGTGTCGACCAGCTCGGTCCAGCCGGCGTTGGCTCGCGCCAGCGTGAGGCGTCGGACCGGCGAGAGCCGCACCGTCACGCGATCCGCGACGCTGTCGGTCTTGAGGCGCCGGAACTGGAACACGAGCCCGGACCGCAGGCGCCGCACCGGGAGGTCGCGCGCGGCGACGAGCAGGCCGGCGTAGTCGCGCCCGCTGATGCCGGCGCGTCCCAGCACGGCGGAGACCGTCTCGCGGCGGCCCAGCCTATCGGCGAAGTCGACGTAGGCCCGGTCGACCACGATCGCGCGCGCCGTCAGTGGCTGGCGCCACGGCCACGCGTCGCGCGTCGCCCACACCAGGCCGCCGGCCGCGAGCGCGCCCGCGACGACGTAGTGACTCGTGCGCCAGGCCATCAGTCCATTTGCCGCCGGATGAACGTGGGGATCTCGAGCTCGTTGAGCTCGGCGGGCGGCAGCGGAGCGGCCCGTCGCGCCGGTGCTCCCCCTTCGGCCGTCCTGGCGTACCCGGGCGGCGGGACCGGCGTGGGCCGGGCCGCGCGCTCGCGGAACGGGAGCACGCCCGGCGCCGCGCGCGCCGGCGTCTCCGCCGCGGGCCGGTCGAACCCCGTCGCGATGACCGTCACCCGGATCTCGCCGTGCATCGCGGGGTCGTTCACGGTGCCGAAGATGATTTCGGCCTCCTCGCCCGCCGCGTCCTTCACGACGTCCGAGATCTGCGTCACCTCGCCGAGCGTCAAGTCTTCGCCACCGGTGATGTTGATGAGCACGCCGGTGGCCCCGGTGATGGAGATGTTGTCGAGCAACGGCGAGGAGATCGCCTGCTGCACCGCCTCCATCGCGCGGTTCTCGCCCCGCCCGGTGCCCGTCCCCATGATCGCGGCACCGCCGTTCTGCATCACGGTGCGCACGTCCGCGAAGTCGACGTTCACGATGCCGGTGACGGTGATGAGGGAGGAGATGCCTTGGGTGGCGTGCAGCAGCACTTCGTCGGCCCGCTTGAGGGCGTCCTGGAAGGGGATGCCCTTCCCGACCACCGCGAGCAGCCGCTCATTCGGCACGACGACCATGGTGTCGACGTGCTTGCGCATTTCCGCGATGCCCATGTCCGCCTGACGCATCCGCTTGCGGCCCTCGAACAGGAACGGCTTGGTGACGATCCCGATCGTGAGGGCCCCGAGATCACGCGCCATCTGCGCGATGATGGGCGACGCGCCCGTGCCGGTGCCGCCTCCCATCCCGCAGGTGACGAACACCATGTCCGCGCCGTGCAGCGAGTGCAGCACCTCGTCGCGGTTTTCCTCGATCGCCTGGCGGCCGATCTCGGGGCGCGCCCCGGCGCCCAGGCCGCGGGTCAGCTTCTTCCCGATCTGCACCTTCACGTCGGCCTTGTTGTTGAGCAGGGCCTGCGAGTCGGTGTTGACGGAGATGAACTCGACGCCCTGCAGCCCCTCGTCGACCATGCGGTTGAGCGCGTTGCCGCCGCCACCGCCGATCCCGACGACCTTCATGCGGGCGTTCTGTGATACGGTTTCTTCGAGCTCGAAGATCATGGCTCCCTCGGGTGACCGGTCAGAAGAAATCCTGCAGCCAACGCTTGAGCGGCGCGAACAACTTGTCCACGCCGCCGCTGCGCACCAGCGACCCCCCCCCTCCCCCGCCCCGGCCGACCGCGGCGCCCTGCGCCACCTTGCGCGCCGCGTACAGCACCAGCCCGACCGGCACCGCGTAGCGCGGGGCCTGCACACTGTCCACCAGCCCGGAGATCCCCTGCTCGGGGCTCCCGGCCCGGACCGGCACGGCGAACGCATCCCGCGCCAGCTCCACCATCCCCGGCAGGTGCGCCGTCCCGCCCGTCAGCACCACTCCGGCCGGGAGCCGCCCACCCCCGTAGCCGGCGCGCTCGAACTCGCGCTGCACCAGCTGGAAGATCTCGTCCACCCGCTGGTGAATGATGTGCGACAACAGCTCGCGCGACGCCTGGCGCGCCCCCTGGCTCGGCGTGGACGGCAGGCTGATCATCTCCGCGGCGTCCACCAGCGGCTGGTACGCGACGCCGTGTCGCTCCTTCAGCCGCTCGGCGTCCGCCTGCGTCACGCTCAGCCCCTGCACGAGATCGTTCGTGACGTGCGCCCCGGCGAACTTGATCGACGCGAGATGGCGGATCTTTCCTTCGTGAAAGATCGCCACGCCCGTCGACGCGCCGCCCACCTCCACCAGCGCGACGCCTAGCTCTTTCTCATCGTCCGTCAGCACCGCGTACGAAGCGGCCAGCGGCTCGAGCACGAGGTCGACCGGCCGGTAGCCCGCGCGCTGCACACTCTTGCGCAGGTTCTGCGCGGCCGTCGCCTGCACCGTGACGAGGTACATCTCCACTTCCAGTCGCGTCCCCGTCATCCCCACGGGGTCCGAGATCCCGCGCTGCTGATCGACGACATACTCCTGGGGGATGTCGTGCAGCAGCTCCTGATCCCGTCCCAGCGAGATGGCGCGGGCCACCTCGTTCACGCGCGCCACGTCCTCGGCGCTGATCTCGTCCCGCGACACCGCCACCACGCCCGGCGACGTCCGCGCCGACACATGCTCGCCCGCGATGCCGCACGTCACGCCGTTCACCCGCCCCCCCGCCATCCGCTCGGCGTCACGCAGTGCGGCGGCGATCGACCGCGTCGTCTCGTCGATGTCCCGCACCATGCCGCGCCGCACGCCCGCGTTCTTCGCGAGCCCCACTCCCAGCACCTTGGCGAGCGGCAGGCGCGGCAGGTCCCCCACGACCTCGGCGATCACCGCGCACGTTTTGGTGCTGCCGAGGTCGAGCCCGGCGACGAGCTGGCGGTCCCGGCTCACGCCCCGGCGCTCGGCTTGCGACGCACCACCACCTGGCCGGCGAACCGCGCATCGAGCTCCCGGTACGGACGCCCCTTCGCGGCCAGATCCTGGGCTACCTGCACCACGCCTCGAATGACCTCCGGTCCGGCGTCGCGCCCGAGCAGCACGCGTCGGAGTCCGATTTCCACGAGCACGTCCCCGCGCGCGAATCCGCGGGCGCCGCTGATGGCCTGAAACAACGCCGCATCCACCGATCGGATCAGCGCCAGCACCCCGACCACCCCGGAGTCCGCCGTGGCCGCGATCGGTAGATCGAGCCCCCCTCCTGCACGAGCCAGGTCGAACGGCAGTGGACGCCCAGCGGCGTCGACGACCACGAGCCCCGCCCTGCCACTCCCCCGCGCGTCGCGCGGGGCCGTCATGAGCGCCGCGGGCTCGACTTCCTTGAGCTCCACCCGGAGCGTCGCCGGCAGCAGGCGCGTCACCCGCGCGTCCACGACCCCGGGAAGCCCCCGCACCCGGTCGGCGAGCATCCGGGTGTCGGTGAACACGCTTTCCTCGTCCGGCAGCCGCAGCGCCGCGATCACCGCCTCGGGCGCCAGATTGCGCACCCCGAGGAGCTCGAGCTGCCGCACCCGGAAGAACGCCACGTGCCGCAGCGCCAGCGGCGCAGCGAGCCAACCGAGCGACAGGAGCGCGAGCCCCATCAGGCCGACCAGCGCCCGCCGCCGCCACCGCGGCCATCGCCTCACCGCCCGTTTCCCCTTCCCGCTGCCGTGTTCCCCAATTGCGCCAGCAGGTCCGGGCCCACGCGGGTGATGTCGCCCGCGCCGAGCGTGAACACCACGTCCCCTGCCCGAACCGTCTCGGCCACGCGCGCGGTCAGCGCCTCGCGCTCCCGCACCGCGACGGTCGTCGCGCCCGCACGGGCCGCGCCGCGGGCCACGAGATCCGCCGTCACACCCGGCACGGGCTGCTCCCGCGCCGCGTAGATCGGTGCCACCACCACCACATCGGCCGCCGCGAGCGCCCGCCCCAGCGCTTCGCCGTGCAGCGCGGTGCGCGAGAACAGATGCGGCTGAAACACCGCCACCAGCCGGCGGCGCGGGAACGCCTGCCGCGCCGCGGCGAGCGTCGCCTGCACCTCGGTCGGATGATGCGCGTAATCATCCACGACCGTCACCCCGCGCGCCTCGCCCACCCGCTCGAACCGCCGGCCCACGCCGCTGAACTCCGCCAGGGCGGCGAGGCCACGCTCCAGGTCCGCACCCAGCTCGTGCACCACGGCGAGCGCCGTCGCGGCGTTGCGCACGTTGTGCAGCCCCGGCACCCGCAACCGCAGCGTCACCGTGCGGCCGCCCGGCAGCGCGATCCGTGCCGTCGAGCCGCCCCCCTCATCGAGCTGCGGCTCGACGATCCGCACCTCGGCGCCCGCGCCCAGTCCCACACGCCACACCGGGACTCGCACCGCCGCCGCGACGCGCCCCGCGCCCGGGTCATCTCCGCCGACGATCACGCGCCGCGCGCGTCCCGCGAACTCGACGAATGCCTGCTCGAGCGCCGCCACGCTGCCGCCGTAACACTCGAGGTGGTCGGCCTCGACGTTGGTCACGACCGCCACCGTCGGCGCGAGCGACAGGAACGCGCGGTCGAACTCGTCCGCTTCCACCACGTACAACTCGCGACCACCCAGGCGCGCATTCCCGCCCCACCGAGCGACACGGCCGCCGGCGAGTCCCGTGGGATCCCGCCCGGCGGCCGCCAGCGCCTCAGTGACCATCACCGTGGTGGTCGTCTTGCCGTGCGTCCCCGACACGGCGATCACCGTTCCACCGGCCACGGCCTGGCCCAGGGCGTCAGCCCGCCGTACTACCGGGACCCCTAGGGCGCGGGCTCGCTCCAGCTCCGGGTGGTCTCCCGGCACTGCGGCGGTCACCACGACCGCCCGGGCCCCCACTGCGTGCCCCCCGTCGTGGCCCCGCCATATCTCCACCCCCAGGGCTGCCAAATCGGCGGCTCCCGAGGGGTCGTTATCGCATCCCGTTATCGCGATGCCTTGCTGCCTGGCGAGGAGCGCCAGGCCACTCATACCCGCGCCGGCGATCCCCATGAAGTGGACCGGGCGGGGATCCACCATTGCAAACAAGGTCATTAGTGGGGGGCTAATATAGCGAATTTACGAAACTTGCGAAAGAGACCACGGCCTGATCACGCGACCAGTGTCAAGATCTTGGACACGATATCGCGGGCGGCGTTGGGGTGCCCTCGATCGCGCGCCCGAGCGGCAAGCGACTCGAGCCGGGGTCGGTCGGTGAGCAGGCCGGTGACCTGGGAGGCGAGCGTATAGGGCGAGAGGTCTCGCTCAGGCAGGTGGACGGCAGCGTCGGCCGCCGCGAGCGCGCGCGCGTTGTGCGTCTGGTGGTCGCCGGCCGCCGTCGGCAGCGGCACCAGGATGCCCGGTTTGCCCCACGCGCACAGCTCGGCCACCGTGATCGCGCCGGCGCGCGCCACGACGAGGTCCGCGGCGCGGTACAGCGTGGTCATCGGGTCGAAGAAGCCGCGCACGACGATGCGACCCGGAACCGCGTAGCGCGCCAGGGCGTCGGCCTGGGCCGCGCCGGTGCCCCACAGCACATTGACATCGCCGAGCAGGCGGCGCTCGAGCGCCCCCGCCACGGCGTAGTTGATGGCGCGCGCTCCCTGACTGCCGCCGAACACGAGCAGCGTCGGCCGCTCCGGGACGAGGCCCAGCTCGCGCGCCGCCGCGGCGCGATCGCCGGGCGCCGGCGGCAGAATCGGGTTGCCGAGCGCGAACACCTCGGTGCGTCGGCCGGGCCGCAACCGCTCGCGCGCTTCCGGAAAGCCGAGGTGCAGCTGCCGAGCCCGCCGCGCGAGCCAACGCGTAGTGAGGCCGGGGAAGGCGTTCTGCTCCTGCAGCACGGTGGGGATGCCGAGCCGCGCTGCGCGCCACACCACCGGTCCCGCCGCGTAGCCGCCCGTCCCGATGACGATGGCGGGCCGTTGGGCGTCGAGCACGCGCCCCACCGACCGCCACACGCGTCCGGCGATCAGCGGCCAGCGCAGGTTTTTCCACCAGCGGCTGCGATAGATCGGCTCGATCGGCAGCAGAGCGAACGGAAACGGGTAGCGCGGCAGCAGCTGCGCCTCGATGCCGCGCTCCGCACCCACCAGGACTGGTTCGACGTCGGCCCCCGCCTCGGAGAGCGCCTGGGCGAGCGCGAGGGCGGGCATGAGATGGCCGCCGGTGCCGCCGCCGGCGAGGAGGATCCTCACACCGCCACCCCACCTCCCCGAGTGCGGAGTGCGGAGTGCGAAGTGCGGAATGGCCGCGCGACCCTCGCTTCGGGCTCCGACCTTCCAATTACACTCCGCATTCCGCACTCCACGCTCCGCACTATCGTGCCCCCCGACCTCTCCCGATGGAGATCAGCACCCCCGTCGCCACCAGGGCCACGAACAGGCTCGACCGGCCGTACGAGATGAACGGGAGCGTGATGCCGGTGGCGGGTAGGAGCGCCAGAGTCACGGCGATGTGGAGCGCGGCCGTGACGCCGATCAGCGCGGTGAGCCCCACGGCGAGCAGCTGGCCGAACAAGTCACCGGCGGAGCGCGCGATGCGGCAGCCGACCCACACGAAGGTGCCGAACAGCACGAGGATCGCGAGCACGCCGAGGAACCCCCACTCCTCGCCGATCGTCGAGAAGATGAAGTCCGAGTACGCGTACGGTAGGTAGCCGAGTTTCTGCTGACCCTGTCCCAACCCGACGCCGAACAGCCGGCCCGCCCCGATGCCGACAAGCGACTGGTGCACCTGCCACGTCGCCTCAGAGGGCGCGCTCCCGGGATTGAGAAAGGTGACCACGCGCGCCAGGCGGTACTGCGCGCTCGCCACCGCGCCGAACAACAGCGGCGTCGCGACGACCCCGATCGCGAGAAAGTGTCCGATGCGCGCCCCGGCGGCGAACAGCACCACCCCGGCGAGCAGGGCCACGAGCAGCGCCATGGCGAGGTTGGGCTCGAAGAAGATGAGCGCGACCAGCGGCGCCAGCACGACGATGAACGGAAGCAGGCCGTACTGGAAGGTGCGGATGCGCTCGCCCTTCTTCGCCGCCAGCATCGCGGTCCAGACCACGACCGCGAACTTGGCGAGCTCGGACGGTTGCACCGTCACGAAGCCGAGGCTCACCCAGCGGCGCGCGCCGTTGATCGTGGGGGTGATCCGGTGCGTGAAGGGCAGCAATGGAATGACGAGCAGCACCGCGGCGACGGCGAGCACCGGCCAGGCGGCGCGCCGCCACTTGCGGTAGTCCTTGCGCGCCAGGATCGTCGCCACAATCCCGCCCACCACCGCGCCGAGCGCCTGCCGCAACGCGAAGGCCGAGCCCACCTGCCCCCCCCCCGAGATCGTCACCAGGCTCGACGCGCCGTACACTGCCGCGAGCCCGAACACGACGAGGACCGCGGCGAGCACCGCCAGCAAGCGGGTCTCCCAGCGGGTGTCGCTCATCGAGCAGCCGTGGTCACATGGCCTCCACCAATTTGCGGAACGTCGCGCCGCGCTCCTCGTAGTTCTTGAACATGTCGTAGCTCGAACAGGCGGGTGAGAGCAGCACGGCGTCCCCCGGTCGAGCGGCGCGCCGGGCGCGCGCGACCACGTCGTCGAAGGTCGTCCCCCGCTCGAGCGGCACCTGGCCCTGCAAGTCCTGCTCGACGAGCGGCCCCGACTCGCCGTAGGCGATCACCAGACGGCACCGCTCCCGCAGCAGCGGTCCCAGCCGCGTGTACGGCTCGCCCTTGTGACGCCCGCCGAGCAGCAGCACGAACGGCCGGCTCATGGCCTCCACGGCCACGACGGTGGACGCGATGTTGGTCGCCTTGGAGTCGTTGATCCACAGCACGCCGTTCACCTCGCGCACCGGTTCCAGCCGGTGCGGCAGCGCGCGGAACGAGCGCAGCCCTTCGCCGATCACCTCGGGCGCCACCCCCGCCTCGTGCACGGCGAGCGCCGCGGCGAGCGCGTTCGCGACGTTGTGGTCGCCCAGCAGCGGCAGCTCGGCACGGCCGAGCAGCGCGCGGCCGCCCAGCAGCAGGCGCCGCCCGGCCGTGTCGTACCAACCGTCGGCGGGCCGCCGCAGCGAGAACAGGGCGTGTCGACCCGGGGCGCCGCGCGCCAGCTCGAGCACCGCCTCATCGTCACCGTTCAGGACCCACACGTGGTCGGCCGCGGCGTTGCGGAAGAGCAGTTGCTTGTCGGCGTAGTACGCCGCGACCGACGCATAGCGGTCGAGGTGATCGGGCGCCAGGTTCGTCACGATCCCGATCGCGGGCGCGAAGTGCGGGCTGTCGTGCAGCTGGAACGACGACACTTCGATCGCGAGCCACTGGTAGCGCCCGCCCGACACGGCGATCTCGGCGAGCGGACGGCCGATGTTGCCGACCGCTTCGGCCGAGAGCCCCGCCACCCGCAGCAGGTGCGCCACCAGCGCGGTCGTGGTCGTCTTGCCGTTCGTGCCCGTGATCGCGACGGTGCGCGGACCCGCGGCCCCGGGGGCGCTCGCGAGCGCCAGGAATCCCACGTCGATCTCCGACACGATCGGCACCCCGCTGGCGCGCGCCGCGACGAGGGGCGGCGCGTCGGGCGGCACCCCCGGCGACACGACGACGGCGCACGCCGCGCGGATCTTCGCGAGGTCGTGGCGGCCCACGTCGACGTCCACACCGGCGAGCCGCCGCAGCTCGGCCACCGCCGCGCCGGCATAGGGGTGTTCCGCGGCGTCGCTTGCGTACACGCGCACCCCTGCCGCGGCGAGGAGCTGGGTCACCGCGACGCCGCTCTTCCCCAACCCCACCACCGCCACGACGCCCTGACGCCAGGACTCGGGGATCATCGCACCTTCAGCGTCGCGAGCGCGATCGCGGCGCACAGCACACCCAGGATGTAGAACCGCATCACCACCTGCGGCTCCGCCCACCCCAGCTTTTCGAAGTGGTGGTGCAGCGGCGCCATGCGGAACACCCGGTGCGCGTCGGCGTACTCCCTCCCCCGGCGCCGTCTGTTCCAGCGGTACACCCCCGTCTGCAGCAGCACGGAGACCGCCTCGGCGACGAACACCCCGCCCGCGATCAGCAGCAGGAACTCGGCCTTGAGCATGATCGCCACGGTCCCGAGCGCCCCCCCGATCGCCAGCGCGCCCGTGTCCCCCATGAACACCTGCGCGGGGTGTGCGTTGAACCACAGGAACCCGAGGGCGGCCCCCATCAGCGCGCCGCAAAAAATCGTCAGCTCGCCGGCCCCGGGCAGGAAATACACCCCGAGGTAGTGGGCCGCGTCGAACCGTCCGAACAGATAGGCGAAGATCGCGAAGCAGCCCGCGGCGATGGCCGTCAGCCCCGTGGCGAGACCGTCCAGCCCGTCGGTGAGGTTCACGGCATTCGAGCTGCCGGTCACGACGAAGGTCACGAACAACACGTACAACGGCGCCCAGAACACCAACAGCTCGTACTTGAACAGGGGCACCTGCGTGGACGCCGCGCGCAGGTTGGGGGCGAGCGGCCACAGCACCAGGAACAGCCCGAGGGCGAGCCCGAACGATACCTGCCCGATCAACTTCCAGCGCGCCACGAGCCCCTGCGACTTCCCGCGCACGATCTTGAGGTAGTCGTCGACGAAGCCGATCGCGCCGGCCCACAGCATCGCCGCCACGGCCACGACGACGTAGCGGCTGTCGAGCCGCGCCCACAAGAGCGTCGGCACCACGGTCGCGAAGATGATGATCAGCCCGCCCATCGTGGGCGTGCCGCGCTTCGTGTGGTGACTCGTGGGTCCCTCGGCCCGGATCACCTGGCCGACGTGACGCTCGCGCAGGCGGCGGATGATCCCGGGGGCGCACAGGAAGGCCACGACGAGCGCCGTGACCGTGGCACCCGTGGCTCGGAACGTGATGTAGTTGAAGAGATTGAACAGGATGTGCTGCTTCGCGAGCGGCGCCAGCAAGTGGTAGAGCACGTCGAGTCAGCCCTCCCCCACCTCTCAGTTGAGATGCCGCAGCACCCGCTCCAGCCCGACCCCGCGGGACGCCTTGAGCAGGACCACCTCGTCACCGCGCAGCGCCGCCCGCAGCTTCGGGCCCAGCGCGACAGCGTCCGGCGCGGTGAGCAACCGGTCGCCCAGTGCCTGCCGGTACGGCTCGAACGCCGGCGCGAACTCGCCGACGCCCGCGACGAGCGCCGGGCCGAGCGCCGCGATCTCGGCCGCGGCGGCCGCATGCAATTTGCCACTCTCGGGCCCCAGCTCCAACATCGAGCCCACCACGATGGCGAGGGGCCGGCCCCGCCGCCCGGCGAGCCAGTGCGCGAACTTCACCGCCCAGCGGAGCGACGCCGGGTTGGCGTTGTAGGTGTCGTCGATCACCGTGAGCCGACCCAGCTCGAGCACCGCGCCCCGGCCGGGAGGAATCCGGACGCGGGCGAGCGCCGCCACGGCGCGCGCCGGGTCGGTGCCCCCTTCCCGCCCCACCGCGAGCGCCAGCATCGCGTTCTCGATCTGATGAAACCCGACGACCGGCAGCGTGACGGCGTGCCCGCGCCACACGATGCGCGCATGCCCCCCCTCGTCGAGCTCCGCGGCGTCGGGCCGCAGCTCCGCCGTCGGGCCCGTGCCCGCCACGATGGTCGGGACGCGACGCCGCGCCTCGACCGCGAGCTCCGCCGGATCCGTCCCCACGACCGCCACCCGCGCGCCGTCCAGGAGCGCGAGCTTCTCCCGCATCACGCCGGCGAGCGAGCCGAAGCCCTCCATGTGGGCGTATCCCACGTTCGTGATCACGGCGATAGAGGGCTCGATCACATCGCGCAGCCGCGGGATTTCGCCGGGCACGCTCGCGCCCGCTTCCACCACGAGGGCCTCCGTGTCGTCGGGCGCGCCGAGGATGGTGAGGGGCACGCCCACGAGGTTGTTCAGGTTGCCCGCCGTCGCGTGCACGCGATACGTCGTGCCGAGCACGGCGTGAAGCATCTCCTTCGTGCTCGTCTTGCCGCTCGAGCCGGTCACCGCGACCACCGGACTACCGGGTGGGAGCAGGCGCCGCCGGGCGCGCGCGAGCAGCCCCAGCGCCGCGAGCGGATCCTGAACCTCGAAGAACGACAGCCCGTCCACGGACGGCGTACCGCGCCGCACGACCGCGGCGGTCGCTCCCCTGGCCTTCGCGTCCGCGAGGAAGGCGTGCGCGTCGAAGCGCTCACCCTTGAGCGCGACGAACAAGGTGCCGGGGGTCAGCTGTCGGGTGTCCGTCGAGACGCCGCTGAACGTGAGATTCGCCGGAGCGCGGACGCCGAGCGCCTCCGCGACCCCGGCGCTGGTCCAGACGGTCACGATGCTCCCAGCTCCCGCACCACCACCCGCTCGTCGAACGGCTGCTTCTCGGTCCCCACCACCTGGTACGTCTCGTGGCCCTTCCCGGCCAAGAGAATCGTGTCGCGCGGGCCCGCCAGCTCGAGGGCGAGCGCGATCGCCTTGCGGCGGTCCACTTCGCGGTAGTGGGGCTTGCCCTGCATCCCGGCCTCCACCTCGTCGAGGATCTTCTCGGGGTCCTCGGTGCGGGGGTTGTCGGACGTGGCGATCGCGATGTCGGCGAGGCGGGCGCACACCTCGCCCATGGGCGCGCGCTTGCCACGGTCCCGGTCGCCGCCCGCGCCGAATACGACAATCAGGCGTCCCCCCCCTCCTCCCTTCCCGGTGGTGAGCGGGCGGACCGTTTCGAGCGCGCGCTCGAGCGCGTCCGGGGTGTGAGCGTAGTCGCGCAGCACGACGCACGGACGCTCGGCGATGCGCTCCATGCGGCCCGGCACCTGGGGCGCGTCGCTCAGCCGCTCGGCGATCGTCTCGACGGGGACGCCCATCCCCCACGCGCACGCCGCGACGCCGAGCGCATTGGCGACGTTGAAGCGTCCGAGCAACGGCAGCCGCACCGGCGCGCTTCCCGTCGGCGTCACCAGGTCGAAGCGGGCGCCGGCGCCGTCGAGCGCCACGCGGCGGGCGGTGACCTCCCCACCGCGCTCGCCGAACGCCACCCGGCGGTGCGCGCGCCGCAGTCGCTGCCACGCGGGATCATCGGCGTTCACGACCTCGAGCCCGTCGGGGCCCAAGTACCCGATGAGCTTCGCCTTGGCCTGGAAATAGTCGTCGACCGTCTTGTGGTAGTCGAGGTGATCGCGCGTCAGGTTCGTGAAGATCGCGGCGCGGAACACGAGGCCGTCCACCCGCCCCTGGTCGAGGCTGTGCGAGGAGACCTCCATCGCGGCGCCGCGCGCGCCCCGCGCCACGAGCGCCGCGAGCGTCGCCTGCAGGTCGATGGGCCCCGGGGTGGTGAGATTCCCGGCTTCGCTCGGCACCGGCGCGCCGGCCGGGTCGAACGCGCCCAGCGTGCCGATCGACCCCGTCGGCTCGAGGGCCGACAAGACGTGGCGCGCCAGCGTCACCGAGGTCGTCTTACCGTTGGTCCCGGTGACACCGACCAGGTCGAGCCGCGCCGCGGGCGTGTCGTACCACGCCGCCGCCGCGGTCGCCGCCGCGCGCCGGCCGTCGCGCACCAGCACCTGCGGCAGGTCGACGGGCTGCTCCCGCTCCACGAGCGCCGCCACGGCGCCCCGCTCCCGCGCCGCCGCCACGAAGCGGTGCCCGTCTTCCACCGAGCCGCGCACCGCGCAGTACAGCATGCCCGGCTCGACCTTGCGGCTGTCGGCGGTGAGCCCGGTGATCGCGGGCCACGTGTGGAGATCCGGCGTCCCCAGGAGCAGTTGTGCTCGCTCGAGGGCGGTGACGATGTCGGGAAGGCGGCTCATCGCCGATGCTTGCGACGCGGGCCCGCCGGGGTGGCGGGGGATGGAGCGGACGTCGGGGAAGTGAGCGGCGGGGGGGGACCCGCGGTGGGCAGGGGAGCGACGGCGAACAAGGTCACGATGGATCCCAGCGCGGCGCTGTCGCCCGCCGCGGGCCACGTGTGCTCCGCGGCGCCCCACCCTTTGAGCGCCACGCGGAACCCGCGGCGATGCAGCGCGCGCACCGCCGCCCGCATCTCCATGCCGGTGACGTCGGGGACGGGGCGCGCGGGACCGGGCGCCGCGCTGTCCGGGTGGTAGGGCCAGGGGACGACGTAGGGGACGACGCCGCCGTCGTCCTCGAGCGGCACGGCGGCGGTGCGCGGGGCGGCCGTCGAGAGGCGGGCGCGGTCGAGTGCGACGGTGCGCGCCGCCAGCGCCTGCTCGAGCATCGAGCGCGTCACGGGCGCCGCCGTCTGCGCCGCGAAGTAGCTGCCCCTGTGCGGATTGTCGATCTTGACGACCAGCACGAGCTGGGGGTGGTCGGCGGGGAAGAGCGCCGCGAACGACGCGGTATACTGGCCCGGGGCGTATCGGCCATTCACCACGCGGCGCGCCGTGCCGGTCTTCGCGGCGACGGGGAACGTGGCGAGCGCCGCTTCGGTGCCGGTGCCGCGCTCCACCACCCCGCGCAGCAGGTCGCGCAGCGCCGCGGCCACGGCGGGGCGCACCACGCGCCGCACCGGCTCGATGCGGTGGCGGTACAGCACGGCGCCCGCCGGGGATCGCACCTCGCGGATCAGCGTGGGCGCGAGCAGCACCCCGTCGTTCGCGAGCGCGCCATATGCCGCAGCGACCTGAATCGGCGTCACCGACAGCTCGTAGCCCATCGCGAGGCTCGCGGCGGACGGCCGCGTCCACTCGGAGGGCGCCCGCAGCCGCCCCGCGGCTTCCGCGGGGAACTCGATGCCCGTGGGTGCCCCAAACCCGAAATCGCGCAGCAGCACGTACTGCTCCTCGGGCGCGAGGCGGCCCACGAACTTCGCCATGGCGATGTTGCTCGAGACGCGGATCGCGTCGGCGAGCGTGAGGGTGGGCTGCGGATCCTCGTCGCTGATGGGGCGCGGGCGACCGGGGATGCGCCAGCGGCCGCCCTCACCCGACACGCGGTCCGCGGCCGCCACGCGCCCGAGCGACAGCAGCGCCGCCGCCGCGAAGATCTTCGCGATCGAGCCGGGCTCGAACGTATCGGTGAACGCGCTGGGTCGCGCGGTGCCGTCGCGCTGGTGCGAGGCGAGCGCCAGGACCTCGCCGGTCGCGGGATCGAGCATCACCACGTCGCCGCCGTCCGCGTCCATGCGCCGCAATGCCTCGTCCAGCGCACGCTGGGCGATCTCCTGCAGCTCGGCGTCGAGCGTGAGGACGATGTCGAGCCCGGGCTCGGGGCCGGCGATCACGCGCGCGGGCGACTCGTACTCGCGACCGGCGCGGTCCTTGAGCACCACCGCGGCCCCGGCGCGGCCGGCGAGCAGGCTGTCGAGCGTCTTTTCCAGGCCCGAGGCGCCGTGCCCGTCGTCCCCCACGCGGCCGATCGTGGCGTGCGCCATGTCCGGCGCGGGATAGAAGCGGTTCGGGACCGGCTCGAAGTGCACGCCGCGCACGCTCCGCAGCGGCTGCACCTCGAGCGCGCTGAAGGGCCCGGCGAAGTAGGCGTAGCGGCGCCGCACGGCCTGCGACCAGGCGCGCGGCGGCAACGCCAACTGGCGGGCGACCAGGGCACCGTCCTTGACCGGATCGCGCAGCTCGTTGGGCGCCACGCCGACGTGATAGGTCTCCTGCGTGAGCGCGAGCGGGATGCCGTGGCGGTCCAGCAGCGCGCCACGGCGCGCCGGGAGCACGATCCGCTCGGTGCGCTGCGCCTGCGCCTCCTCCGCCCAGCGCCGCCCCTGCAGCAGCTGCACCTCGGCCGCGCGCGCGACCAGGAGCGCGAGTGCCGCACATACGGCGATCTCGACCACCTGGAGCCGGACGGCGAGTCTCGCCATCGCTAGTGCGACCCGTTTCCGGCGGCCGGGCCGGGCAACAGAATGATCTCGCTGTCGCTCGGGAGGTGGAGCCCGAGTCGCGTCTGGGCCAGGGGCACGAGCACGGCGCGGCTCTCGGCGCTGCGGATGCGCCGCTCGAGGTCGGCACGGCGGCCCTCGAGGTTCGCCCGGCGGGCGCGTGTCTCGCCGAGCTCGCGTGCCGCGCGGATCGCCGCCGTCTGGCGGGCGTACACGACCCACGTGGTCGCGAGGAACGCGACCAGCCACGCGGCGATCCAGTGTCGGCCCTTAAGTCGCATCCGCCACCTCGAAGGCTCGGAACCGCGCCGAGCGGGCCCGGGGGTTGTCACGGATTTCCGCGGCGTCGGGCCGGAGCGGCTTCTTCGTCAGCACGCGCCCCAGCGCGTGGCCGCGGCAGGTGCACACCGGCTGACCCGGCGGGCAGACGCACGATCGGCCCCAGTCTCGGAACGTGTGCTTGACGATCCGGTCCTCGCCCGAGTGATAGGTGATCACCGCGATCCGGCCGCCGGGTGCGAGCGTCGCGCGCAGCGCCGGCAGTGCCAGGTCGAGCTGCTCGAGCTCCTGGTTCACGACGATCCGCAGCGCCTGAAACAGCCGCGCGAAGACCGCCGGGCCCGCCCGGGGCCCGCGCGCTTCTCGGATGGCGTTCACGAGATCGTCGCTCGTGGCGCAGGGCGCGTGGCCCCGCCGCTTGACGATCACGCCCGCCAACCGCTTGGCGCGCGGCTCGTCGGCCAGCTCCGCGAACGCGGCCGCGAGCCGCTCTGCGGGCCAGGTGTTCAGGATGTCGGCGGCGGTCACGCCCCGCCCCGCCGCCATCCGCATGTCGAGCGGCGCCCCCGGCCGAAAGGTAAAGCCGCGGGAGTCGGTATCGAGCTGGTGGGACGACACGCCGAGGTCGAGCAGGATGCGGTCCGGCCGGAACGTCTCGATGCTGCCGAGCACCTTCGCCGAGCCGAACGGCCCGGTGGAGTAGCGCACCCCCTGGTCACCCAGCCGCGCGCGGGCGGCGGCGATCGCGTCCGGGTCGCGGTCCACCGCGAGCACCTCGGCGCCGAGCTCGCGCAATAGCGCGGCGTGCCCGCCGCCACCCACCGTGGCGTCCACGGCGCGGCGGCTCCCCTCGGCCCACGCCCGCACGGCGCGGGCGAGCACCGGCACGTGATAGGTGGACGTCGCTGGTCCCCCCTTCCCCGGCCCCTCCCCCGGGGCAAAACGAAAGCCCCGCCTGCCGTGGCAGGCGGGGCCGGGTGCGTCGTCCCGCGGGGCGGGTTCAGGCGGGGCTGACGGGGCTCGAACCCGCGACCTCCGGTGTGACAGACCGGCACTCTAACCAGCTGAGCTACAGCCCCCTGCGACGGAGCGCCGCAATATAGACCTCCGGAAAACTCAATTCAATGGCTAGAAGTTCCGGCACTTGAATGCCTGCCGGACCTTTTTCATGGCGTCTTGATACTGCGCGATGCCCTGCTGAAGCTTCTCCACGAACTGGGGCGAGACTCGGGCTCCGAGGTCCATCGCCGCTTTGGTGCGGTCGATCCGCTCATGCACGCTCTTCGCCTGTTCACAGCTCTTAGACTGAGCCATCGCATGGTATGAGGCACCCAGGCTCTGAAACGATGCGAGACCGTACCAAAAGCTCGCCTGGATACGAATCTGCTGCCGCGGGCCGACGGTGTCTGCAGGGGTGCGAGGTGCCACCAGCTGCAGCAGCTGGTCGAGCCACGAGTACGCGCGGTCGTATACCCCAGCCTGTGCGAGCTTGGAACCGCCGGTCAGCATGATCACGGACACATTCAGGCGAACGGTGGAGTCGCCCGAAGCCAGCGCACGATCGAGGTACGTTTTCGCTGAGTCAAGCCGGTCGGCGTAGGCAGCTCGGAACTGACGCAAAGCGAGGGTATCGTTCTTCAATCGGGTTGACTGCGCAGTGTCATAGACCGCCCCGTCCACGATCGTCTTGGCAACGAGCAGGGTGCCCCCAATGTCGTTCGGATCGAGGGCGAGCGATTGCTTGTACGCCCAGAGCGACGAGTCCTTCTGGCCCTTCATGTCGAATGCCGCGCCAAGAGCCTTCCAGAACGCGGCAGACTTGGGGAACCGTTTGACGGCCGCGTGACCGAAGAACAGCAGCCGTTGCGTGTCGGCCACCTGCTGCGCGGCACCGATCGCGGCCTTCACGAGGCCCGAGTCGGCAAGCTTGTTGGAGTCGGCCTGTACCTGCGCCACGAAGCCGTCCAGGGCGCAGCGCCACAGCTCACCCTCGATGCAGAGGCGCTGCTTGAAGTCGACCAGCCGCTGCTCGCTCGCGTTCCGCGCCAGCCCTTCGTCGAGAATGGCGACGGCGCGCTGGTACTGCTTCTGCTGCCGCAGCAGCTCGGCGATGCCGAGGCGGAGCTGCGTGTTCTGCGGCTCGCCCAGGAGCTCGTGCGCAAAGGCGTCGATCGCCTTGAGCGTGTCGCCTTTTTGCTGGTAGGCGCGCGCGATCGTCTCCCACGCCGTGGCGTTGAGCGAGTCGCCCCGCGTGGCGCGCAGCGCCGCCGCGATCAGGCTGTCGGGCGGCATGCGCTCCGCCTCGTACACCGTGGCGATGCAGAGATGCGCCGCCGTGAGGTTCGGCTCGATCGCGAGCGCTTTGCGCGCCGCATCGAGCGCCTTGGCGAACTGGCTCTTCTGGCGCTGGTCGGTGCAATTGCGCGCCTCTTCTCCCGCCCGCACGATCGTCGCCAGGCGTTGCCCGATCGCCTCGCCCAGCGATGCCGCGGTCGCCGGATTCGGGCTCGTCACGGTCAGCAGGGCGGCGAGGCCGGACGAGCCGATGTCGCGCACGCGGATGTGGGCGACGAGCGTGGCGCCGTTGTGCTCGAACGTCCCGGTGGTGTAGGCGTTGACCGTGAGGAACTTCGCGAGCAGGTTCGCCTGCGACTCGTCGAGTAACACGTCGCACGCGAAGTCCGACGCCTTGAGCGCCTCGCACAACTTCTGCTTGGGTACGACCAGCACCTTGTAACGCACCAGCTGCGCGAGCTTCTCGCGCGCCAGATCCATCACCGCGACGCTCGTCACCGAATCGGTCGGGGTCTTGGCCGCGAGCGGCAGCAGCAACAGCTTCTCCGTCGGCTGCTGCACGGCGAGCTGCGCCGGCGCCGCCGCCGCGGCGACGACCATCAAGCCGGCCACGAATCGCAGGAATCTCACGGCGCAGTCCTCACGTTGCGGTCTGATACCCCAGTGGGCGAAGAGGGATTCGAACCCCCGACTTCCTGCGTGTAAGGCAGGCGCTCTGAACCGCTGAGCTATTCGCCCGTCGCACGCCGGGTCCTTTAGAGGGCGAGGCCGACCGGGAAGAAGACGCAGTACCCGAGCGCCAAGAGAATCGGCGCCGCCGTCGTGGACCCCTGGTGCAGCAGCACGTACCCCACGACGAGCGACAACCCGGCCGCCGTCAGGAACAGCCAGTTCTTCAGTCCGAAATGGAGGCGAGAGCGGGCGAGATTCTGGTCGGGCATCAGGGCAAGAGTTTACCCGGCAATTCCAAGGCCGTCAAGCAGTTGGGTCGTCCGGCGAGGGCACCGTCCACCCCTCGTCCAACAGCGCTTTGCGCGCCCGATCGCGTCGCCGGCGCCGCCACACCAGCCAGCCCAGCGCCGCCCCCACCACCACCCAGAACGCCCCCGCCGCCTCCGCCCACCCCAGCCAGCCGTAGTGCGCCGCCACGTCGCGCTGCCAGCGCACCTCGAAATCACCCTCGGTCATGTGATACGTCGCGCGCAGCGCGGCGTCGAACGTCGGCGCGCGCGCGAGCGCATCGATGAGGCGCTCGAGTCCCGTTGCCCCGCCCCCGCCCCAGCGGTCCAGCAACAGCACCGCGGTGGTGGCGAGCGCGTACGCCGCGCCCGCGTCGGCGGCGTCCGACCGCAGCGCGCGATCGAGCTCGTCCAAGTCCATGCGTACGCCGCGCGCCACCTGCCAGTCGAGCCGCAACGCGTCGAGGCGATCCCACTCACCCGCGGCCACCGCCGCGTACCCTTCCTCGAACCACAACGGCAGCGGCCGGCCCACCCGCCAGCGCAACGCGAGGTGGGCGAGCTCGTGGCGCAGGGCGGCGGACAGGCGGTCGGGGGGACCGGCGGACAACAACACGACCGTCGCGGCCTGGGGAAACGCGGCACCTTCGCTCCAGCGCGGCAGGCGCCCGCGCGTGAGCGAGTCGAACGTGGCACGCGTGGGCGCGAGCAGCAGGCGGATCGGCCGGTCGGGGAGCGGGCCGACGCCGGGGAACGGCGGCGAGCGGTCCGCCGCCTCGGCGAGCGCCACGGCGAGCTCGGCCTGCGGCGGCCACGCCACCGCGGTCACGCGGCCCACGGTCACCGCCGCGGGACCCGCTGCCTGCGCGACCAGCCAGAGGAGGACTAGGTGCGCGGCGGCTCCTGTCCCTGAAGCGCGAGCGCGAGCGTCTCCTGACACTTCTTGCCCCAGGGGTTGAACTTGTTGGCCTTGAAGCCCTCCTCCCAGGTCGTCTTGGCCCGCGCCTGGTCGCCGGCGAACCAGTAGGCCCGCCCCAGCTCGTAGTAGGCTTCGATCAGGTTGGGCCCGAGCTTGAGCGTCTTCTGGAAGAAGGTCTGCGCGTCCTCGTACATCTCGCGCTGCAGGTACACGAGGCCGAGGTAGAAGTGGGCGTACAGGGTGGCCTTCTTGTCGTTGTCGAGGCGGATCGCCTTCGACAGATGCTCGATGGCCTCGCCGAAGATCTTCTTCTTCACGCAGATGTACCCGACGTTGATGCGGGCCAGCGAGTTCGCCGGCTCCTTCATGAGGACCTTCTGGAAGGTCCCGAGCGCGTCGTCGTAGTCTTCGTGCAGCATCTGGGCCCAACCGAGCAGCGACTCCGCTTGCGTCTCGCCGGGCGAGAGCTGCAGCGCCCGCGTCAACGCCTGGATCGCACCCGCGTGGTCGCCCAGCGAGATGAGGCTCCACCCCTTTTCGATGAAGGTGGAGGCGCCGATGTGGTCGGCGTGCACGGCGGGGCGGACTCCGCTGAACTCGGGCGCGGAGGCCTCCGCCGTGGACGCGCCAGACTGCTTGTACCGGTCCACGAGCTTGCGCACGTCCTCCTTGAGCGTCGTGAGCTCGCCGATCAGCGCATCCACCTGTTTGAAGTAGGCGATGATCTGGCGCTTCACCGCCTCGCGCTCCGCGCCCGCGGTCACGTGCTCGAGCTGCCGCACGATCTGCTCGTACTCGGCGCGCAGCGCCGGGACGGGGGAATCCGCCATCAGGCCTGCGCCTTCTCCTGGACGGCGGTCTCGAGCGCGAGCTTCTCCTGGGAGGAGAGCAGCCGCGAGGTGTTGAGCACGATGATCGTGCGGCCGTTCTTCACGAGGAGCCCCGTGATGTACTCCGCCGCGAGGCCTTTGACGAGGGTGGACGGCGCGGTGACCTCCGTGGCGGCGACCTGCAACACCTCGGTCACCGCGTCGACCACGATCCCGATGTTGCCGCCATCCCACTCGAGGATCACGGTGCGCGTCTCCTCGCGGTGCGGGGCGGCCACGCCGAGCCGCTTGCGCAGGTCGATGAGCGGCACCGCCGCGCCTTGGTATTGCAGCACCCCCTCGAGAAAGTCGGGCGCCTTGGGGAGCGGTGCGGGGGCCTCGTAGCGGAGGATTCGCTCCACCTGGAAGATGTTGAAGGCGAAGTCCTGGCCGGCCAGCTTGAACGTGACGAGTTGGACGTCGTCGCCGGTGGTCATCCGATGCGGTCTCCCAGCGCCTCCAGATCGAGGATCGGCACGAGCGCGCCGCGGCGTTGCGCCACCGCGGTAGCCCAGCGCAGCGACTCGCCCTGCGGCACCGGCAGCGCCGCCTCGCGCACGACGTCGTCGGCGTCGTCCACCTCGAACGCCACCTGGCGGATCCCTTCGCCGGCACCGATCTCGACCAGTACCGCCGCCTGCCCGCGTCCCGCCGGCGCCGCCCGCTCTCCCATTAACGCGCCCAGATGCACGAGCGGGACCAAGCGGCCGCGTAATGGCGTGAGTCCCCGCATCGCGGGGAGCGCGCGCGGCACGTCGAGCACATCGCCCAGGTCGCCCACCTCGAGCACACGGGCGAGCGGCAGGCCGTAGGCCTTGCCGTCGACGCGCACCAACAGATAGCCGCGGCTCACGGGATTCCGACGTTCATCAGCCCGGCGCCCCTCGGGCGGCGAGCTCGCTCACGATGCGGTCGGCGATCTGACCCAGGGGCACCACGGCGTCCGCGCCGCCGAGCTGCACCGCCGCCGTCGGCATGCCGGCGATCACGGCCGAGTCGCGATCTTGCGCGAGCCCGCCCCCGCCCGCCGCGCGGATAGCGCGCACCCCGTCCGCGCCGTCCCGGCCCATCCCCGTGAGCACGACCCCCAGGCTGCGCGGCCCGAACACCTGCGCCACCGAGCGAAACAGGGGATCGGCCGCGGGGCGCACGCCCCAGACGGGGGCCTCCTGGTCGAGCGCGATCGTGGGACCGTCGGGTGCGGGGACCACCCGCATATGATAATCGCCCGGGGCCACGTATGCCGTGTCGGCGACGAGCGGCGCGCCGTGGTCCGCCTCGACCACGTGCAGCGCGCTCATCGAATCGAGCCGCTCGGCGAGGGAGCGGGTGAAATGGGGCGGCATGTGCTGCACCACGAGCACGGCGGCGCTGCGGCCCACGGGGAGGCGGGGGATCACCTCCGCGAGCGCGCGGGGGCCGCCGGTGGACGCGGCGATGGCGACGGCGAACCGCGCGCGGGGTCGGAGTCCCACCTCGGGAGGCCGCGGCGCGTGGATGGGCGGTCGCGCCATTACCGGCACGCGCGACACGTCGGCCGCCAGAGCCCGGCGTACGGCGGCGCGCAGCGCCGGGGCCATCCGCAGCAACGCCGCGCGATTCGCGTCGTCCGGCTTGGCAACGATCTCCACGGCGCCCAGCTCGAGGGCGCGGATCGCCGCCCCGGTGCCCGGGCCCGCGTGCGCGCTGACCACGACGATCGGTCGTGGCGCCTCGGACATGATGTAGCCAATGGCGGCCAGGCCGTCGAGCTCCGGCATCTCGAGATCCATCGTGACGGCGTCGGGGTCGTGCTGGTGCACCTTGCGCACCGCGTCGAGCCCGTCTCGCGCCGTCGCCACGACGCGAAACTCGCCGTCCCCGCCCGTCCCGCCCAGCACGTCGCTCAGCACGCGTCGCAGCAGCGCGCTGTCATCCACGACCAGGACGCTGGGCCGGCGGTCAGATGACGACGGCATCGGTGCCCACCACCCGGATCTCGACCCGCCCGTCGGCCACATGAAACCGCACGGACCGCCCCGCCTCCCCGCCCACCGCCTCGCGCGTCACGGGGATGCCCGCCCGACGCAGGGCGTCGCGCGCCGCCACGATGTTGCGCTCGCCCATCTGAATGGTGCCCGGCGTCATGAGCTGCGCGAACATGCTGGCGCCCCCGGCGAGCTTGGCGACCAGGCGCCGCGGCTCGGCGCCGAGCCGGGTGAGCTGCTCGACGAGGAGCGGGACCGCCGTCTCGGGGAACTTGGCGAGGTTGGTCGTATCCCGCGCCAGGCTCCGGGACGGCAGCAGGATGTGCGCCATCGCTCCGGCGCACGCGCGGGGGTCGTGCAGCATGATCGCCACGCACGAGCCGAGGCCGAGCGTCACGATGATGGCATCACCCCGCTCGGCGGCCCACTCGGCCACCTGCACGACGCGCTCCGTCACGCCTCCGGCCTCCGGTAGATGCGCTCCCGGGGCTCTTCGAGCACCAGCCGGTGGCGCGCCGGGCCGAACAGCGTCTCCACCTTGCCGAGCAGCAGGATGCCACCCGGGGCGAGCGCGTCCGCGAACTGCGCGAACAGCCGCTCCTGCATCGGGCGATCGAAGTAGATCACCACGTTGCGGCACACGATGAGATCGTACGGCGGGTCGGGGGGCGGCTCGGTGGTGAGGTCGTGCTTGGCGACGTGCACGAGGCCTTGCAGCGCGGGAAGCGGCCGGCGCGGCGCGTCGGGCGTGAAGTAGCGGCCCACCAGCGCGCTCGGCATCTCGCTGAACGTCGCCTCGGCGAACGCCGCGGCGCGGGTGCGCTCCAGACTCGCCCGGTCGATGTCGGTCGCGTCCACGCGGGCGCGGGTGAGCAGCGCGTCCTCGCCGGCGGTGCGGGCCGCCTCGGCGAGCGCGACCGCCACGGTGTACGGCTCTTCGCCCGAGGCGCACCCCGCGGACCAGGCGCGCACCCGTCCCTGCCGCGCGCGCCACAGCGCCTCGAGCCGCGGCGCGAGCGCGCGCCACGTCTCCACGTTCCGGAAGAACTTGGTGACGTTGATGGTGAGCGCGTCGAGCAGCAGGTCGTACTCGCGCGCATCGGCCTCGAGCACCCGGCCGTAGTCCGCGAAGGTGTGGACCCCGCGCGCCCGCATCCGCACCGCGATGCGGCGCCGCAGGCAGCGGTCCTTGTAGGCGTCGCAGGCGAGGCCGCGCGCCCGCGTGATCTGCTGGGTGAGTGCCCGGAACGCCCGCTCGTCCTGCTCCGCCGTCACGACAGCGCGCTCAGCGTGTCCAGATTCGCCCTGACGAGCTCGTGCTTGGGATTGATCTCCAGCGCCTTGCGCCACAGCTGCGCCGCCAGCTCGCGGTCGTTCCGCTTGTACGCGATGTTGCCGAGCTTGAAGTAGACGTCGTCGCCGAGGTCCGGGGCGAGCTCCACCGCGCGGCTGTAGGCGTCCCACGCCTCGTCGTAGCGCGACCCGCGGTAGGCCAGGTCCCCCAGGTTCTTGGAGAGCTGCGGCAGGGAGGGCTCGCCCTTGCGCGCCGCGCGAATCAGGTCCTCCGCCGCCGGTAGGTCGCCCGCCAGCTCGCGCAGCACGGCGAGGTTATTCTGCAGCGCGGCGTGGGACGGGTATGCCTCGGCCCCTTCGTGCGCCAGCTGCTCGGCGAGCGCGAACTCGCCGGCGCTCGCGGCGACGAGCGCGCGGGCCCAGAACCACGCCGGCGGCGGGATCCGGCCGAACAGCTCCCGGGCGCGGTCGAGCCGCCCTGCCGCGCCGGCGGCATCGCCGCGCTTCAGCGCGACGACGCCCCAGCCGAGATAGACCTTGGGATCGGTCTTGGCGCGCGCCGCCGCCTCACCGTACGCGGCCTCGGCTTCGTCAAGCCGCCCCAGCTGCTCGTAGGCGAACCCCAGGTTGTGGAACACCGCCGGCCGGCCGCCACCCTTCTCCGCCGCGAGCCGCAGCGCCTCCATCGCCTCGCGCCAGCGCGCCTGGCGCAGCGCCACCAGCCCCATATAAAAGTGCGCGTTCGCCTCCCCCGGCCGCAGTTCGGCCACGCGGCGGAACTCCCGCGCCGCCTCGTCCAGCATCCCGGTCTTGTAGAAGGCGACACCGAGATTGCGGTGCTCCTCGACGCGCGCGTCGGTGACCTGGGCGTCCACGGCCGACGCCCTGCGGCCCGCGCGGTGCACGAATCCCGCCGTGATCAGGCCGTAGAGCGCCTTGCCGATCTCGAACTCGCCGAGCCCCGAGTCTTCGATCACCTGGTTCACGTCGCGCACGCCGTCGACGAGCGGCAGGATCCGCTCCTGTTGGTCGGTGAGCTGCGCCTCGCTGATCGCCAGCCGATCCTTGTCCACGACGAAGATCAGGTCGAACGACGGGATCTTCTTCTCGATCAGGCTCCATTCGTCCACGCGCCGCGCGCCTTCGAGCAGCAGCGACTCGGGATTGATCGACACGAGGAAATCCTGGCGCTCCGGGCGGACGTCGGCCTCGAAGTTGAACGTCCCTTGGGTCCACGTGAACAGGTAGAACACCGACTCCTCGATCTGCACGCGTATGTAGCGCTCGAGGTCCGCCTGCGAGATCACCCCCATGCCGACCAGGATCGCGCCCAGCTTCTTGCCGGGCTCCTTGGTCTGGCGGTGGATAGCCGCGTCGAGGTGCTCCGAGGTGATCTTCTCGTGCTTCACGAGGATGTCGCCCAGCCGGTCGCGCCGATTCACGATCGACGCGTAACAGATGCGGCCCTTGTCGAAGTAGATGTAGCCGAAGTTCGAGCGGTCGGCGATGGAAAGGCAGCCCGTCTTTTGCCCCAGCGCCAGGAGCTGGAGCACGTCGGGGAGCGAGGCCTCCTTGAGCGAGCCCTTGATGGCCATCAGCGGAACTCCTCGATCACGCGGTCCGTGGGATCGGTCCAGTCCCACACCATCTTTTCCCGGCTCTTGATCCCGCCCAGGCTCGAGACGACGAGGCCGCTGGTGCGCAGGCCGGCGCCGCGCCGCGCCTCGCGCGGGGCCTGGCCCTCGAGCACTTCGCGCGCGAGCCCCGCGGTCACGGGCACGTCCTGCGCCGCGGCGGCGCTCACCACCCGCTGGACCACGGCCACCAGGCCGCGCACCGAGTCGGCGTGGCGGTCGGCGAGGTAGTCGATCAGCGCCGGCTCGGCGCTGATGCTCTGCAGCGTGAGCAGCCGCTCGAGCACGGTGCGCTTCACGTCGCGATCCGGGTCCTGGAGCTCGGCCACGAGCCCGCCCTCGAGCCGCGAGGCGATCCGCTCCTCGATGCCCGCGAGCGTATTGGGCGGCGTGGGCGCGGTGAACACCAGCTGCCGATCCTTGTCCTGCAGCAGGTTGAACAGGTTGAAGAGCTCCTCTTGGGTCCGCTCCTTCCCCGCGATCAGATGAATGTCGTCCAGCAGCAGCGCCGTGGCGCGACGGTAGCGGGCCCGCCACCAGTCCACGCGGTTGCCCTCGATGGCCGCGATCAGCTCGTCGGTGAACGCCTGGGTCGAGAGGCAGGCGACGACCGCACCCCGCCCGTGCGCCAGCTCGAGCCCGATGGCGTTGAGCAGGTGCGTCTTGCCGAGGCCGCTCTTTCCCACCAGCACGAGCGGGTTGTACTTCTTGCCCGGCCGCTCGAGCACGGCGCGGGCGGCGCTCACCGCGACGTGATTCGAGGGGCCCACCGCGAACGCCACGAGCGGGAACGCCCCCGACGGCCCCGGCGGCGGGGCCACGCCCTCGCGCACCTTGGCCGCTGCCTGCTCCGCTTCGCCCACGCGCTCCGGATCGCGGAACACGCTGTGGCCCGCAGCCTCGGGATCGAACTGGGCGACCTCGGACTCAAGCGCCTTGAGCCGCTCCACGTCCTGCCCGAACTGGGCGATCGCCTCGTCCACCGCCGCCGGCGCCTCCTGCTTGAGCAGCGCCTCGAGCCGTTGGGTGCGGTAGCCTTCCCCTTCCCAGCGCAGCATCGCCTCCGTCACCCGCGCCCGCCACGCCTCGACCGCCTTCCCGACGGTGACCGTGACGTCGGCGAGGAACGCCCCGAATTCGTCGGGCCCGAGTCCGGCGCTCGCCGCGGCGGCCGCCACCGGAGCGGCGGCCGCGCTCAGCCCGAGAATCCGCTTCGCCGATTCCGCGTTGACCGAGGCCTCGTTCACCGCCTGGAAGGCGACGAGCCGGTTGAGCGCGCCCATCAGCTCCCGCACGTTGGCGAACTCCGCCCCGGCGACCGTCTCGAGCACCCCGGGCTCGAAGCGCACGCCGCGTTCCTCCGACTTGCGGCGCAGGATCGCGACGCGCGTCTCGTAGTCGGGAACGCCGATATCCACCACCAGGCCGCCCGACAGCCGCGAGATGAGCCGCTCGTCGAGGTCGGCGATCTGGGACGGCGGCCGGTCGCTCGTGAGCACGATCTGACGTCCCGCGGTCTGCAGCGCTTCCGTCAAGCGCAGCAGCTCCGACTGCATCTCCTTGCGGTTCGTGAGGAACTGCACGTCGTCCACGAGCAGCACGTCGACGTTCTGGAAGCGACGGCGGAACGCGTCGCCCTGGCCGGCCGCGATGGCCGCGTGGAACGCCTCGACCCACTCGTCGAGCGTCAGGTACTCGATGCCGAGCGCCGCCGCCGTCTGCTTCGCCGCGTGACCGACGGCCATGAGCAGGTGGGTCTTGCCCAGCCCGGAGCCGCTGTAGATGAACAGCGGGTTGTACGCCGTGCCGGGATTCTCGGCCACCGTGCGCCCCGCGGTGACGGCCAGGCGGTTCGCCGCCCCCACCACGAACGTGTCGAACGAGTACTTGGGATTGAGCGCGCTCGTCATACGGCGCTGCCGGCCGCGAGCTTCTTCAGCACCAGCTCGGAGATCCCCTTCAGCGTCTCGAACACCCCTTGCCCGTGGAGCGCGTCGGCCGAGAAGCTCGGCACCCCGCGGAAGTTCAGCGCGTCGTCCAGGTCGGCCCCCGAGAGGATCAGCTCGCGCGGCAGGTCCTGCTTGTTGTACTGCATCACGAGCGGCACGGTGCGGATGTCCACGCCGTGCTCCAGCAGATTGCTCTGCAGATTCTGGAGGCTCTCCAGGTTCTCATCCAGCTGACGCGCTTGGCTGTCGGCGACGAACACGACGCCGTCCGCCCCCTGCAGCACGAGTCGCCGGGTGGCGTTGTAGTAAACCTGGCCGGGCACGGTGTAGAGCTGGAACCGCGTCGTGAAACCCGAGATCTGCCCGAGGTCGATCGGCAGGAAGTCGAAGAACAGCGTGCGGTCGGTCTGGGTGGCGAGGGACACCATGCGCCCGCGGCGCGTGTCGGGCACCCGGCCGTAAATGTAGTGCAGGTTCGTCGTTTTCCCCGAGCGCCCGGGCCCGTAGTACACGATCTTGCAGGTGATCTCGCGCGTCGTGAAGTTGACCAGCGACACGGCCTACCTCCCGAAGAGCGTTTTCAAGCTGTCCGTCAGCTCGCGCTCGAAGTCCGCCGCCAGCACCTGCTTGGGAGCACTGTCCTTGGGACTCGCCGCCTGGAGATCGGCGGCGAGCTGCTCGAAGAATAACTGCACCAGCCCGAGCGATGAAACGTCGAGCTCGTACACGGCGAGCGTCACGAGCCGGCCGCGACTCGTCGCCACGCCGGCGAGAAAGATCCCGTGCCGCTGGCCCTGGTGGTTCAGAGCCGCGAACGGCGCCTGGCGCAGCTCCCGGGCGATCTGCTCGGTCGAGGCCATGATGGCGGCGCCGAGGGCCGCCGCCGACATCACGTCCACCGCGCGAGAGAAGCCGTGCTGCGCCAGCACCTGGCCCGCGGAGGTCATCACCAGGACCAGGCGCGCGCCGGCTTCCTTCACGAACTTGACCAGCGGCTCCAGGGTCCAAGCTTCGACCGCGCGCGTCGTCATCCCACCACCTCCGCCGCCCGCAGCAGCTCCAGGCGCACGAGGCCCACGTTCACGTCCGGCTCCGCGACCGCCACCACGAGGATCCCCGAAGGCGCCCCGACGACGAGCAGTGCCCCCTGCGCCGCCTGCAGGTGCCAGAACACGCCGGCGCCCAGCCCGGCGGCCTCGAGGGCGCGCCCCAGCCGACTCGCCACGCTCCCGGCCAGCGCCGCCACCGCCGCACCTTTGATCCCCTCCATCAGCTGCTCGGCGACGACGATCCCGTCGTCGGCAGAGACCAGCATCGCGCCGCGCACGCCGCGCACGCGGGTGACGAGGTCCAGCGCCTGGCTGTAGCCGGCGGGCGCCGCGCTCACCGCTGCTGCTCCAGCCAGCGGCGCGCCGCACCGGCGGCACGCTGCGCGATGACCGCGAGCCGTCCCATGGGCACCGAGCGGTCGCGCACCACGAGCAACAGCACGTCGCCCGCGAGCGCCGTGAGGTGCACGTGTCCCTGTTTGCCCTCGGCGGCGAGCGCGCTCCAGGCGCCGAGGCCGAGCAGCTTCGCGGTGCGCGCGGCCTCCTGGGAGACGCCTGCCAGATACGCCGCGACGGCGTCGGTCACGTCACGCCCCTCCGGATTCTTGAGGGCGCCGCCCAGCACGCGGCCCGACGCGTCGAGCAGCAGCAGTCCCTCTTGGGCGCCCTCGAGCCCGACGAACACTTGCGTGTCGTCGATCGGCTCGAGAGCGGCGCCGGGGGAAGCGGGCGCGAGCGCCTGTTCGGCCGCCGCGGCCCGGCTACCCGCTTCATCCCCCGCAGCCCCCCCACTCCCGCCGCGGGCCAGGGACAGCGCCTGCGCGATTCCGGGATCGTCCGGGGCGACGCGCTGCGCCGCCTCGAGGTGGACGGCGGCCTGCTGCACGTCTCCCACCTTGAAATAAAGGAAGGCGAGCCCCTTCAGCGCCCCCACGTGGTCCGGGGCGATGCGCCGCGCCATGTCCCACTCGTCGAACGCGCGCTCGTAGTCGCGCTTGTCGGCCAGGATGCGGGCGTACAGGTCGTGCGCGTCCGCGAGATGGGGGTGGCGCTCCAGCCCGGTCAGCGCCACGCGGTGCGCGGCGTCGAGCTGCCGCTTCCGCCGCAGCAGCTCGCCCAGGCGCAGGAACACCAGGCTGTCCGGATCCTGGGCGAGCTGGGACGAGAGCGCCTTGACGTCGTCAGCCATGGATGCGCGTCCCCGTCCCGGCGAGGGTCTGGGCCGCCGTCCGGGCGCTCTGGACCGCGTCGCGCTCCGCCAGCTCCGCTTCCGAGCGCCCGGCGAGCCGCTCCCATTGGTCCCACTGCTCCACCGCTTCCGTGAAGCGCCCCGTGGCGGCGAGCGCATATCCCAGCACGCGATGGGCGCCGACGAGCAGGGGATCGAGCCGCAGGGCGCGCCGCAGCTGCTCGACGGCCTCGGCGCCCCGTCCCGCGGCGAGCATGATGCGGCCCAGCAGCAGGTGGATCGCGGGGTCGTGGGGGTGCCCGCCCGCCGCCTGCTCGGCGGCCGCGCGCGCGGCTTCGAAGTCGCGCCGCGCGAGCGCGTCCTCCGCCTGCGCCGCGAGCTCCGCCAAGTCGGCGGCGAGGCTCGAGCGCTCGCGTTTCGTGGTGCCGGGATCCGCCAGCACCACGACACCCGCGCTCTCGAGGCCGAACAGCGTCTTCGCCACCTCGAACTCCGAGCGGCCGAGCTCGGCCGCGATGGCGCGCACGTCGCGCCCGCCGTCGATCATCGCGAGCATCTCCCACTCGGGCGGCAGCAGGTCGAGCTCGCCCTCCCCGCCCTCCTGGAGCGGCGCGAGCATCGGGACGACACCCAGGTGGGGGATGCGGCCCTCGATGCGCGACCATTCATCGATGCGGCGGGCGCCCTCCATGAGAAGCGCCTCCGTGGGAATGCGCACCGCCGTCTCGGCGGCGACGTCCGTGAGCGGACCTTCGGTGAACGAGAAGTAGCCCTCACGCCAGTTCATCACCTCGAACACCACTTCCTCGATTTGGAAGCGCACCTGGCGCTGCAGCTCGCGCGGCGTGAGGGCGCCGAGCGAGACGAGGATCTCGCCCAGCCGGCGGCCGTCGCCCTGACGCTGCTGCATGTCACGGGCGCGCTCGAGGTCGGCCTCGGTGATCTTGCCGGTCCGGAGCAACAGCGCGCCCAGCGGGTGCGGATTGGAGCGGATCTCCGCGAAGATGATCGTCCCCTCCTCGAAATAGATCGTGCCCGCGTTGTGGCGCAGCTCCGAGGTGACGCGCAACACCCCGGTCTTGCGGCTCAGATCGAGTAGCTGGAACACGTCGTGGATACCGAGCTCGCGGAGCGGGCCTTCGATCGCCATGGGTCAGGCCGCGTCCGAGGTGAAGATGTGCTGCAGGTCGAGCGCGGTGCGCGCGTGCATACGTGCGCGCTGCGCGAACGGTCCCGCGGGATCGAGCCGCGTCACCTTCTCCCACGTCTGGACCGCTTCGCCGTAACGGTGCAGGCGCGCGAGCACCACACCCGCCTGGAACAGCGCCTCGACGTGGTCGGGATCGAACTTGAGCACGCGCCGGAACGCCTCGAGCGCCTGCGCGTCCCGCTTGTCGTCGAGCAGGGCACGCCCCAGGGACAACAGCGCCGCCAGGTCGTACGGGTCCTGTTCCAGCATCTCGGCGAGGCGGGTGACAGCCTGGCGCACGCGGCCGGAGCGCCGCAGCAGGTCGGCCAGGGCCAGCGCCGCCTCGTGGAACGTGGGCAGGACGTCGAGGGCGCGCTCGTAGCTCTGCTGGGCGTCGGTCCAGTCCTCTTTTTCCTCGTGCAGCCGCCCCAGATCGAGCCACACCTGGACGTAGCCGGCGTCGAGCTCGAGCGCCGCCCGGTAGGCGGCGAGGGCGCCGCGCTTGTCGCCGACGTTGCGCGCCACGTCGCCCTGCAGCTTCAGGAGATCGGCGCGGCCCGGCTCGCGCGTCTGCGCCTGCTGCAGCACGGTGAGCGCCCCCGCCGCGTCGCCGGCCGCGGCGCGCCCCCGCGCCACCGCCACGAGGGCGTCGACGTCGTCGGGGGTGAGCGTGAGGAGCTGCTCCGCGAGGGCGCGCGCCTCCGTGGCGCGCTCGCCGCCCAGGGCGAACAGGGCCTTCACCTCGCCGAGCAGGGCGTCGGGCCACGTCGGCTCGAGCGCGCGCGCTTCGCGGTAGCGCTCCAACGCCTCGCCGTGCAGGCCGCGCTTCGCGAAGATGTCGCCCAGCAGCACGGCCGCCTGGGCGCGGCTCGCGCCGCGTTGCACGGCGCGCACCGCCTCGGCCGCGGCGACGTCCATGAGCCCCTTGCTCACGTAGTCGCGCGCCAGCGCGAGCGGGTCGTCCACCGCCGGCTCGGCCGCGGCGGGCGCCGGCGCCGGCGCCAGCTCCTGGAAGATGTTGTCGAGCAGGCGCTGGTCGAACGCGAAGTCCTCGCCGATGGTCTCGGCGGTCACGTCGGCGGAGATCTCGGGCGCGATCCCGATCGTCGCCCGCTCGTACTGCAGGTCGAGCTGAAATTTTTGCGACACGTAGTAGGGGTCGAGCGCGAGCGCGCGCTTCGTGGCGCGGAGCGCGCCGTCGAAGTCGCCCAGATTCGAGAGGGTGAAGCTCAGATTGTAGTGCGCCCCGGCGTGGTCGGGGTCCGCCTCGACGGCGCGCGCGAACGCGTTGCGCGCGTCGGGAAAGCGCTTCAACTCGACCAGCACGAGTCCCACCCCGTTCCACGCGGGCGCCGAGCGCGGCTCCGTGGCGAGGACCTGGCGGTACGCCTCGAGCGAGAGCTGAAAGCGCCGCAGCTGGTACAACAGCAGCGCCAGGTTGAGGCGCGCGGCGCTGAACGTCCCCGGCAGCTGGAGCGCGGTGCGGAACGCCTCGATTGCCGCGTCGCTGTCTCGGGCGCGGGCCTCGATCACCCCCAGGTTGTTCCACGCGAGCGCGTACTTCGGGTCGACCTCGATCGCCTGCTTGTACGACGCGAGCGCATCGTCCGCCCGACCCGCCTGGTGCAGCACCACGCCCCGCTCGTTCCACAGCTTGGGCGAATCGGGGACCTCGCGCAGCAGCGTCTCGTACAGCTCCAGGGCGCTGGGAAAGTCCCGCTTCAGGAGATGCACCTCCGCCATCGCCTGGAGCGTGAGGCGGCGGTCCTCGCCGCGCTCGAGCGCGAGGCGATATTCGCGCAGCGCCTCGTTGTAGTAGCCCTTCTGACGGAACGCGAGCCCGAGGTTGTAGTGCGCCAGCGCGTTGCCCTCGACCACCTGGGGCTCCGGCATCTGGCGCTGGCGCTGCTCGCGGCCCTTCCGCTCGGCGTTGTACCGCTCGAGTGACAGGTTCGTCTGCGCCCGGGCGAGCGGCGGGTTGAGCTGGATCGCGCGCTTGGACGCGGCGCGCGCGTCCTGGTGGCGGCCCATGTCGCCCAGCACGAACGCCATGAGGTAGTGCGCGTTCGCATTGTCGGGGTTCAGCTCCACGGCACGCTCCAGGGCGGTGAGCGCCTCGCTGTTCAAGCCGCGGTTGTAGTAGATCTCGCCGAGATAGAACTGCACTACGCTCGAGTCGGGGTCGAGCTCCACCGCGCGCAGGAACCAGTCGGTGGCCGCCTCGGGCCGACCGCGGTTCTTCTCGGCGACGCCCAGCTGGATGATGGCGGCCACGTCGTCCGCGCGCTGCGCCAGCAATTGCTCGAACTCGGCGATCGCGAGATCGTGCGACCCGAGGATCGCGTAGGCGCGCCCCAGCTCCCAGCGCGCGTCGCGGTCGTCGGGGGCGCTGCGCAGCCGCTCGCGCAGCTGCGCCACCCGCCGGTCGTAGTAGCCGGTGTCGTGGTAGGCGATCTCCAGGTTGCGCTGCGCGACCTGCATCTTGGGGTCGAGCTCGAGGGCGCGCGTGAACTCCGCGATCGCGTCCTCGACCAGCCCCTTCTGGTAGTAGAGCACCCCGAGGTTGTTGTGCGCCCCGGCGTCCGAGGGGTCGATCCGGCGGGCGAAGGATCGGAGGACGGCGAGGTCGCGTTCCGAGAGCGCCGGCGCCGTCACGGGTCAGGTCAGGCGGATGGCGTCGAAAATGGCCTTGAGGGACGCCAGATCGGGGAGCAGCAGGAAGTGCCCCTGCAGCCCCTCGGCCGAGTCGATGTGGAACTCGGTCTCGACGCAGAACACGAAGTCGCGCTCGTGCCCGAAGTTCAGGTACGTGGTGGTGAGCACCGCCGCGGCGAGGTCCACCACGAGACTCGGCACGGACGGCAGCAGCAGCATCCCCATGAAGTCGGACAGCGCGTTCATGTAGGCGCCCGACAGGATGTTGCCGGCTTCCTTGAGGCACGACTGCTCGAGCGCGTCGAACACGTTCGTCGTGCCGATCGGCCGCCGCAGCAGCATGTCGCACAGCCGCCGCGCCACCGACTCCGGAAACATCAGCAGGGTGCGGCCCGTGAGGTCTCCCAACATGTGCATCAGCACCGCAGCGACGACGTCCTGCGGGTTGCCGAGCAGGTCGGGCACTTCCTCGAGCCGCGCGATGTTGATCTGCGGCACGCTGATCATGATCTTGCGGTTGGTGAGCTGGGACAGCGCCGTCGCGGCGTGGCCGGCGCCGATGTTGGCCACCTCGCGCAGCGCATCGATCTGCAGCTCCTTCAGGTCCCGGACGTCCTCCATCCCGCCTCCTCCCTTACACCAGCCCGCCGGCATCGAGGATCAACGCCGGAATCCCGTCGCCCATGATGGTCGCCCCGCTGAAGACCGGGAGTGTGCCCCGGGGCGCGTCGAAGCCCTTCACGACGATCTCATGCTGCCCGAGCATGCCGTCCACCACCACCCCCGCGCGCCGCTCCCCCATCTCGAGCACGATCACCGGCGCGCGGCGCGGCGGGTCGCCCGCCACCCCGAACAGCCGCCGCAGGTGGACGAGCGGCACCACCCGGTCGCGCAGCACGATCGCCTCGCGGCCCTCCACCGTGGTCGTGGTCTGGGCGCCGAACTCCACCGTTTCGGCCACGTAGGTGAGCGGCAGCGCGTAGCGCTCCTTGCCCACCCCCGCGATCAGCGCCCGCACGATCGCCAGCGTCACGGGCAGTCGCAGCACGAAGGCCGTCCCCTTGCCCGGCTCCGATCGGATGTCGATCGAGCCGCCCAGCGCGCGCACGCGCGTCGCCGCCACGTCGATCCCCACGCCGCGGCCCGACACGCTCGTCACGGCGTCCGCGGTGGAAAACCCCGGCCGCGCCAGCACGCGCAGCAGCTGATCGTCGGACAGGGCGTCCGCGTGCGCGTCCACCACGCCCTCGCGCCGCGCGCGCTCCAGCACCCTCGCGCGATCGATGCCGCGACCGTCGTCGGAGACGGTGATGGCGACGCTCGCGCGCTCGCGCACCGCGGTCAGCACGATCTCGCCCTCCGCGGGCTTGCCGCTCCGCCGCCGCTCCGCGGGCGCCTCGATCCCATGGTCCACCGCGTTGCGCAACAAGTGGAGCAGTGGGTCGCCCAGCTCGTCCAGGATGGCGCGGTCGAGCTCGATCTCCTTGCCCTCGACGCGGAAGGTCACTTGCTTGCCGAGCTCCCGCGCGAGGTCGCGCACCAGGCGGGGGAAGCGGTCGAACACCTGCCACACTGGGGTCATCCGCGCCTGGATGATTTCCGCCTGGAGGTCGGAGGAGAGGCGGGAGATCTGGATCGCCACGTCGTCGATCATGGGATCGCGGCGCTCCGTGGCCACCTGATTGAGCCGCCCCCGCGCCGTCACGAGCTCGCCGATCAGATCCATCAGCCCGTCGAGGCGCCGCAGGTCCACTCGGATGTGGCGACTCTTCGGAGGCGGCGGCTCCGCGACCGGCGCCGCGGGGCGGACCTCGTCCGCGCCCCCGCCCCCGACCGAGACGTGGTCGACGTCCCCCGCCGCACGCACGGCCCGCTCGATCTCGACCGCCGGGGCCGCCGCGTCCAGCCGGAAGCTGAAGCGGCCGTCGAAGTCCTCCGCCTCGAACGCCGCGGGAGCCGGCGTGACGGTGTGGACCGCTCCCAGCGCCTGCGCCCTCTTGAGGACGAGCAGCGCGCGCCCGCCCTTGAGCGGCGCCTCGCTGCGCAGCGTCACCTGTACGATCCGCCCCGCGGCGCCGGGGGCGACGGGCGGGACCGGAGCAGGTGCCTCGCCCACGGGCGGCGGCTCGGACAGCGGCGTCGCGCGGCCGCGGGGCTCCCCCGCTCCCCCCGCCGCGCTGACTTGCGCGGCGGCGCGGTCCAAGTCCGCCACGACCTCGGCGACGACCAGCTCGTCCTCGCGCCCCACCACCGACAGCTCGACCGCCTGCTCCAGCGCGTCGCGCGCGCGAAACAAGAGCTGCAGCAGCTCGTCCGTGGCGGGGCGCGCGCCGCGGCGCAGCAGGTCGAGCAGGTTCTCAGTGCGGTGCGCGAGGTCGGTGACACGCGCATAGCCCATCGTCGCCGCCATCCCCTTCACGGTGTGCACGGCGCGGAACAGCCCGCCCACCGGCACGGGGCTGGCGGGGGCGCGCTCCCATTCGAGCAGGAGCTGGTTGCAGGCGCTCAAGTGCTCCCGGCTCTCGGCCAGGAACAGCTCGGCGTACTGCGACAGATCCATGCAATCAGCCGAGGACGCGCTGCACGGCCTCGAGCACGCGCGACGGTTGGAACGGCTTGACGACGAAGTCCTTCGCGCCCGCCTGGATCGCCTCGACCACCAGGGCCTGCTGGCCCATCGCACTGCACATCAGGATCTTCGCGTCGGGGTCCTGCTTCACGATCTCCCGGACCGCGTCGATGCCACCCATGTCCGGCATGACGATGTCCATCGTGACCAGGTCGGGCTTGAGCTGCTTGTACTTCTCGACCGCCTGCGACCCGGTCTCGGCTTCGCCTACGACCTCGAAGCCGGCCTGCGCCAGGATGTCGCTGATCATCGTCCGCATTAAGATGGCGTCGTCGCAGACGAGGACAGTGTGGCTCACACACCCTCCCTAGGAAGACAAAATGGGGTTGAGCAGCGCGTCGGTATCGAGGACCACGAAGAGTTGCCCGGCGCGGCGCCCGACGGCCCGCACCAGCGTCGGATCGATGCCGGGCAGGGCCTGCCGGCTTTCCAGCGCGTCCCCGCCCACCGCGAGGAGGTCCACCACTTCGTCCACCGTGAAGCCGAGGACCTTCCCCCCGTCCACTTCGAGTAGCACGGTGGTGCCGTCCACGTCGCTCGCCGCCGGCTCGGGCTGGCGCAGGGCTCGCCACCCCTCGACCACCGTGACCAGGGTGCCCCGCACGTTCACCAAGCCGGCCACGACGGCTGGGGCACCGGGGATCCGGGTCGCTGCGAGGCGGGGCAGGATCTCGCGAACCCGCTCCGCCTCGGTCGCGCACAGGAGGTGGCCCACCCGGAAAATGAGCAGTCGGACGACCCCGGCGTCACTCATCCGAAGCGAAGAAGCCAAGATACTGCAACGGGTTGCGTTGAGCAAGCAAAGTCGAATCGGCCGCCGCTCGGGCGAGCGCCGGCAGCAAATCGGCGGGCCATTCTGAACGCAGCACGACGCGCTGTCCCGTGGCCGGGTGGGGAAACGAGAGCAGGGCCGCGTGCAGCAGCTGGCGCGGGGCGAGCGCCTCGAGCTGCTCCGCGGCCAGCCGCTCGGACGGGGTGACGCGCCGGCTGCCGCCGAAGGCGTAGTCGCGGTCGCCCACGACGGGGTGCCCCACATACGCGAGATGCACGCGGATCTGATGCGTGCGGCCGGTGTCGAGCGTGACGCGCAGCAGGTCGGTCTGTGCCCAGCGCGCGACCATCGCGGCGTGAGTCACGGCATGGCGTCCGCCGGCGAGCACCGTCATCCGCTTGCGGTCTTTGGGGTGCCGCGTGATCGGAGCCTCGATCGTCACCGGGCTGTTCGCGACGTGGCCCCACGCGAGCGCGGCGTAGACGCGCCTGACCTCGCGCCGCTCAATCAACCGGGCCAGGCGGCGGTGCGCATCGTCCGTTTTGGCGACCAACAGCAGCCCTGAGGTGTCGCGGTCCAGGCGGTGCACGATGCCGGGTCGACCCTCGGCCGAGCCCTGCGACAACGCGGTGCCCCGCCCCACAAGCACGTTCACGAGCGTGTCGTCCCAGTGTCCGGGGCCGGGATGCACCACGAGGCCCGCGGGCTTGTCGAGCACCGCAAGGTGCGCGTCTTCGTACACGAACGTCAGATCGCGGTGGGCGGGGGCGTAGCTCCGGGGCGGCGCCTCCTCCGGTGGAGGGAGCTCGACCGACACGAGGGCCCCGCGCTCGAGCCGGACGGAGGCGCGGAGCGGGCGGCCGGCCGTGGTGACGCGCTTGTCGGCGATGAGGCGGGCGGCGACGGTGCGGGAGAGGGCGAGCTGGTCAGCGAGAAAGCGGTCGAGGCGCTCGGCCTGCGGGACGACGACGCAGAAGGTGACGGCGGCCATCAATGCTCCGCCGCCCGGGCCTCCTCCCCGCGGGGCTGCCGGCCTTCGAGCCAGAGGGAGACCGCGAGCGCGATCGCCCCGACGGTGATGGCCGAGTCGGCGAGGTTGAAGGTGGGCCAGCGGGCGGTGCCGATCCCGACGTCGACGAAGTCCACGACGCCCTGGGCGCTGCGGATGCGGTCGACCACGTTGCCCACGGCGCCGGCGCACACCAGGGCCAGCGCGAACAGCCGGAAGCGGTCTCCCGGGCGGGCGGACCGGACCATCGAGCGCAGCACGAACAGCGCGGCGATCGCGAGGCCGAAGAAAATCCAGCGCGAGTAGGCGCCGAGGCACAGCCCGAACGCCGCGCACTGGTTGTAGACGAGCCGCAGCTGCACGTAGTCGCCGATCAGCCGCACCGGGAGGTGCCGGGCGAGCAGCGACTCGGCCAGCAGCTTCGTGACGACGTCGGCCGCGACGATCGCGGCCGCCGTGCCCCAGAACAGCCGGCGATCAGCGCCGTTTGCCATCTTCTTCCTTCGCCTTGCACTTGATGCACAGCCGCGCGTGGGGCAGCGCGTCGAGCCGCTCGAACCCGATCTCTTCGCCGCATTGCTCGCACTTCCCGAACTTCTCGGGAGCCTGGTACAGCCGCCGCAGCGCCTGGTTCACGTGCCACAGGTAGCGGCCCTCCTGGGAAGCGAACAGGAACGCCTTCTCGCGCTCCATCGCGTCGGTCCCCTGGTCCGCCATATGGAACGAGTAGCTCGACAGGTCGCCGTCGGACGCCTGGAGGCTCGAGTTGAAGGACTCGCCGTAGTAACCGAGCTCCTTCATCACGCGGCCGCGCTCCTCCAGCAGCCGCTTCTCGAGATGGGCCAGCTGCTTCTTGTTGAGGCCCTTGGTCGCTTTCGCTTTCGATTTCGTCGGCATTATCGCGTACCGCCCTTTCGTCCGTCATGGCGCCGCAGTGCGATCGTCACCCGGCGCGCCTCGATGTCGACTTCACGGGTCACATCCGCGTCCGCGAGCACGGCGCCGAGCAGCAGCTTGCGCGCCAGCGTCTCGCCCGCGACGAAGCTCTCAAACGCGGACACGGCCGCGACGACGTCGTCGGCCCCGGCGACGCTGAGCTCGATGCGCGTGGCGTACTCATACCCCGCTTCCTTGCGGAGCCGCTGCACGCGGTTCACGAGCTCGCGCGCCAGCCCTTCCTGGATCAGGTCCTGGGACAGCCGGGGATCCACGGCCGCGACGTACGGGCCGTCGGCCTGGACGGCCCAATCGCTCACCACCTCGCGCGTCACCGTGACGTCCTCCGGCTGCAGCGCGAACTCCCCCGCCCGCACGGGCTCCCCACGTTCCAAGGCTTGCAGCGCCTCCGCCGTGAGCTGGGACACGGCGGCCGCCGCGCGAGGCGTGTCCTTGCCGTAGCGCCGGCCCAGGCTGCGGAAATCCGCCTTCCCCTTGAGGCGCACGAGCTCGTGGTCGGACCCCGCGACCTCGACGCCCTTGGTGTTCACCTCCGCGGCCAGGATATCTAACAGGTCCGCGAAGGCCCGGCCTTTCACGGCGGCCGGCACCGCCACCTGGAGCTTCGCGACGGGCTGGCGCACGGCGAGCCCGCGGGTCTCGCGCGCCGCGCGCGCCAGCGACGCGAGCTTGCGGACCGCGGCCATGGCCTGCAGCAGCTCCGGCTCGCGCCGCCCTTGGTCGGCCGGAAACGACGCCAGGTGGACCGAGGTTCCCGTGAGCGCCCGGTGCAGCCAGTCCGAGAGGAACGGTGCGGCCGGGGCGAGCAGCCGCGCGGTGGTGACGAGCGCCTCGTGCAGCGTCGCCAGGCAGGCCGGGTCCGCCGCCCGGTCGGGCGCCCAGAAGCGCGGCCGGTTGGTGCGCACGTACCAGTTGGACAAGTCGTCCACCACGAAGTCCAGGACGGCGCGCACGCCCACGCTCACGTCGTAGCCGTTCCACGCCTCCCGCACGGTCGCCACGACCTCGTCGAGGCGCGCCAGCGCCCAGCGGTCGGCGAGCGCGCGCTCGGCCACGGGCGGCGCGCCGCTCTCCGGCGTCCAATCGCCCACGTAGTCGGCGAAGAACTTGTACGTGTGGCGCCACGTGTTCAGGAACGCGCCGGCGACGTCCGGAATCTGCGCCTTGTCGAAGCGCTTGCGCACCCACACCTGGCTCTGCCCGAGCAGGAACAGGCGGACGGCATCGGCGCTGAACTCCTCGATCACCTGCCAGGGGTTCACCACGTTGCCGCGGCTCTTCGACATCTTCTGACCCTGCGCGTCGAGCACGAGCTCGTTGACGATCACGTGCTTGTAGACGATCGAGTCGAACGCCGCGACGCCGATCGCCAGCAGCGAGTAGAACCAGCCGCGCGTCTGGTCCACCCCCTCGCAGATGAAGTCCGCCGGGAAGTGCGCCTTGAAGTCGGCCTGGTGCTCGAACGGGTAGTGCCACTGCGCGTACGGCATGGCGCCCGAGTCGAACCAGGCGTCGATCACCTCGGGCACGCGCCGCATCGCGCCACCGCACTCGCGGCACCGCCAGACGTAGCCGTCGATGTACGGCTTGTGGGGGTCGAAATCGGCAGGGAGGCCTTTGCCCCACCGTTCGGCGAGCTCGGCATACGACCCGATCACCTCGCGGTGCTCTCGCTCCCGCTCGCACTCCCACACGTTGAGCGGCGTGCCCCAGTAGCGATCGCGCGACAGCGCCCAGTCCACGTTGTTCTCGAGCCAGCCTCCGAACCGCCGGCTCCCGACCTCCGGCGGCTGCCAGCCGACCTCGCCGTTCACCTCGAGCATCCGCGTCTTCACTGCCGTCGTGCGCACGAACCACGAGCTGCGCGCGTAGTAGATGAGCGCCGAATCGCAGCGCCAGCAGAACGGGTAGCTGTGGGTGTGCGCCCTGGTCTCCACCCAGCGCCCCTCGTGCTTCAGCCGCTCGATGATCAGGCGGTTCGTCTCCTTGTCGGTGACGAGGCGGCCGTTGATCTCCTCCCAGCGCGTGCCCTGGAACGTCCCGTCGGGCGCGACGGGGTTCACGAACGCCAGGCCGTACTGCTGCGCCACGGCGTAGTCGTCGGCCCCGAACGCGGGAGCCATGTGCACGAGCCCCGTTCCTTCTTCGGCCGACACGAACCCCCCGGCGACCACGATGGCCCGCTGGCCTTCCTGCGGCAGCGGCACGACCTCGAGCGGGCGCACGTATTTCTGCCCCACGAGGTCGCGCCCGTGATAGCCCGCCACGCGGGGCGCCTGGTCGAGCCGCCGGCCGCCCACGTGCACGTCCCCCGCTCGCTCGACGGCGACGATGTAATGCGTCCCGTTCACCTCGTACTCGCCGTACTCCAGGTCGGGATGGACCGCCACCGCGACGTTCGCGAGCAGCGTCCACGGCGTGGTCGTCCAGATCAGCAGCTGGCGCTTGGGATCCTGCGCCAGCGGGAACGTGACGTACACCGAGTTGGTCTGGACGTCCTCGTAGCCCAGCGCGAGCTCGTGCGAGGACAGCGCCGTGCCGCAGCGCGGGCAGTACGGCAGCACCTTGTGCCCGCGATACAGCAGCGCCTTGTCGTGCAGCCGCTTCAGCAGCCACCACACCGTCTCGATGTACTCGTTGGTGTAGGTGACGTAGGGGTGCGCGTAGTCCAGCCAGTAGGCGATGCGCTCGGACAGGGACTCCCAGTCGGTCTTGTAGGTGAAGACGCTCTCGCGGCACAGCCGGTTGAACTTCTCGACGCCGTAGGTCTCGATTTGCTTCTTGCCGCTGATGCCGAGGGTGCGCTCGACCTCGATCTCGACCGGCAGGCCGTGGGTGTCCCAGCCGGCGATCCGCGTCACGGCCTGGCCGAGCATCGTGTGGTAGCGGCACACGAGATCTTTGATGGTGCGTGCGAACACGTGGTGAATGCCGGGCCGGCCATTCGCGGTGGGCGGGCCCTCGTAGAACACAAAGGGCGGGCCGTAGCGCATCGCCTCCTGCGTCCGCTCGAACAGCCGCTCGTGCTTCCACGTCGCGAGGAGCTGTCGCTCCAGCGCGTCGCCGGTGAGCTTGGGGTCGAGCGGCGGGTAGCCCATCAGTTCAGCCGCTCCAACACGCCGCGGATCAGGGCGCTGAGCCGCGGCTCGGCCGAGCGCGCGACCGCGATGATCTGCTCGACAGAGGCGGGCGCGAGGGCGTCGGGGAGGCACTGGTCGGTGATGATCGACACGCCGAGCACGCGCATCCCCAGGTGCACCGCGGCGATCACCTCCGGCACCGTGCTCATCCCCACCACGTCCGCGCCCAGGGCACGGAGCATCCGGTACTCGGCCCGGGTTTCGAGGTTGGGGCCGGTGACGGCGACGTACACGCCTTCGCGCAGTGTGATCCCGCGCGCCAGCGCCACCTCGCGCGCCACGGCGCGCAACGCTGCGTCGTACGGCTGCGACATGTCCGGGAAGCGAGGACCGAGGGTGTCGTCGTTCGGTCCGACCAGCGGGTTGTCGCCCAGCAGATTGATGTGGTCGGCGATGAGCATCAGGTCGCCGGGGCTCCAGAGCGGGTGCATGCCGCCGCACGCGTTCGAGACGACGAGCGTCCGGGCGCCGAGCCGGCGCAGCACACGCACCGGAAGGGCGATCTGCTCGAGCGAGTACCCCTCGTAGCGGTGAAATCGTCCCTGCATCGCGGCGACGCGGCGGCCGGCGAGCGTGCCGACGAGCAGCTGCCCGGCGTGGCTTTCCACCGTAGACAGCGGAAAGCCGGGGATCTCCCCGTAGGGGACCCGCGTCTCGACCGACACCTCGTTGGCGAGCGCCCCGAGCCCGGTGCCGAGAATGATGGCCACGTCGGGCACGAGCGTCGTCCGCGCCTGCACGGCGCGGACCGCATCCGGAATCATCCGCCCTGTTGGCCGTCCAGCGCCCGCAGCTCCGCGAGCTGCCGCTCGAGCAGGGCGCGGAACCCCACCACGTAGGTCTGGAACTGGCGCTGCACGTCGGCGCTCTGGCGATCGATGTCGCCCTGCGTCCGGCGCGCCTCGTCGAGCACGCGGCGCGCCTCCGCCTCTCCCTCCCGCACGATCGCCTGGGCCTCGCGCAGCGCGGCGGCGCGGGTCTCCTCGCGCAGTTGCTGGGCGGCCACGAGCGCCTCGTTCATGGCGCGCTCGCGCTCGCGGTAGCTGGCGAGCTGCTCTGTGAGCGCCGCCACGCGCTCCTCGAGCACCGACTTCTCCCGCAGGATGCGCTCCAGCTCGTCCGCCACGCGCTGGCGGAAATCCTCCACGCCCAGCGTCTCGTAGCCGCGCAGGCTGCGGCGGAACTCCTGCTTCCGCACGTCGAGTGGGGTGAGGTGGAACGCGGGCTCGGTCACGTCGCCTCCACGCCCGCTCCCGGCTGCGGCGTCTCCGCCCCCCCCCCCCCCCCCCCCCCCCCCCCCCCCCCC
>Ga0209802_1000077_pt1 | contig 65860 bp, 56 predicted proteins | sample GraSoiAngelo_129_FD_185886 | JGI IMG/M metagenome (GOLD analysis project Ga0209802, IMG submission 185886) | Grasslands soil microbial communities from the Angelo Coastal Reserve, California, USA - 14_0927_12_40cm (SPAdes) (version 2) | ecosystem: Environmental > Terrestrial > Soil > Grasslands ...
CGTTAGTATTGATTTTCATCATGTAGCAGTTCTGGCAACCATCTGCGTCATCCTCCCTCCGGCCCCGTCCGTTCTTCAAGAGGACAGTTCCGACGCTTGAGTCCATACACGCGGTAGCGTCCGCCGCGCGAGCCGCTTCGTTCTGACGGGCCATCCTGAAGTTATCGATTCTCAGTTTCTTGTTTGCCGACCAACCGGGAGCTATCGGTAAACGCTTCGCCCTTACACATGATCTGTTCGCAGATTGGGACATCCAGCCTTCAATTGAGATTGATGTGCCCCGGGGCTTCTGCCGCAAGCGCTTTAAGGTGGCGAGAACCAACTAGCAGCATATGGCTTGAACGTTGGATCACTCCTGAGCGAGACGGTAGAGTCTGTAGGCTACGAAAAAGAGCCAGGCCGTGGCAAAGAGAGCATTGCCGATTATGATCAGACTGAGGCCCGTTAGCGAAAGGATCCCGAGGATGCCTGTCGCCAAGCCCAGATAGGCCGTGATCTTATTGAACGCTCCCCTCAGCATCACGAAGCCGGTCAAGAGGATCCCAAACGACAGAGTCACTATCGCATACACGATTTCCAGAGGGGACGTCAGCATTGCGGACGCATAGTTGGCAGCGGCGACGTAACCCGCCCGGTGGGTGTCATTCGTGGCTGTGGAGTAGTTATGGTAGAGAGTGAGGACTGAGGCGTAATGCGACCAGGTGACTGCCAAATCTAAGACGACAAACAGCCCCACGAATGCGGTCGCTAGGACCATCGCGTTTCTGTTGACTCCTTTCAACGCCTCGCATCCGTCCCAGCTGGCCTCGCTTTGTTCGCCGGGCTCTTGACAATAAGAGCTGATTCTTGCAAACTTCCCGCCAAGCTTGGGTTTTGACGGGAGTCCTGAGGCTGAGATTATGGCCGCAGGCGGGACTAACCGGACGGAAGTGCTCGCCCTTGAAATTCCTCTCCCTAAGGGCATCTGCAGACGCGCGCCTCAGGCTTATGGGCAAAACCGTGTCTGGATCCTGCATAGCTAGTTCGGCATGCCACGAGTGCTGTGTCGAAACCTGACAGCCATGTCGGGAGAAGGAGTTCGTCATGAGTAGCCAGCCCAAAGGATCGCTTCATTCTAGGGTGACTTTAGGCCTGGTTTTTAGCCTTGTGTTTGCGGTAGCCGCCGCGAGTGCCGGGCAGGCGCAGACCTATACCGACATACACGACTTCGATGGACGCAATAACGGTTGTTGTCCCGACCGTCCGGCGCTTCTCGCACAAGGACGGGACGGGAACCTGTACGGGACAGCGCTTGCCGGTGTAAACGGCGATGGAATCGTGTTCAAGATGACGCCCGCTGGCAGCTTGAGTGTGGTCTACCCCTTCACCGGCGGCGACGATGGATTTTCCCCACGAAGCGGATTGACGCTCGGGACCGACGGAAATTTTTATGGCACAACGCGCTTCGGCGGGAAGGGAACGAGCGCCACTGGGACGATCTTCAAAGTTACGCCAGGGGGGACCCTGACGACTCTTTACACCTTCACAGGCGGTATCGACGGTGGTCGTCCGTGGGGGCCACCTGTCCAGGGAACAGATGGCAACTTTTACGGCACTACCGAATTTGCAACTGCCTATAAAATCACACCGTCGGGAGCGTTCACGCCGCTCGGCGCCATTCCAGGCCAGTCTTTTTCTCCAGTGATTCAAGCGGCGGATGGGAACTTGTACGGCACCACGGTCGACGGTGGTGCTATCGGCGCCGGCACGGTTTTCAAGATCTCGCTTGCGGGAAAAATAACGATTTTTCGCAGTTTTGATGGTACTCACGGTTCCGGTCCTTATGGACCCGTGTTTCAGGGGAACGACAGAAATTTTTACGGGGCCACGTCCGGGGGTGGCACGAAGAATCGAGGAGTGGTCTTTAAGATGTCGCCCACGGGGGCAATCACTGTGTTGCACAGTTTCGATCCCACGGATACCGCCGATGGAAATGATCCGATGGCAGGGACAGTAGTAGCGACGGACGGGAACGTCTATGGTGATACGCAGCTAGGTAACACTACTTCCAGCCAAGGTGTTTTTTTCAAGACTAATTCAACCGGCACTAGTTATTCGGTGTTGCATACCTTCGCCGGCACCACCGGCGGAGCTCCACAAGCCACACCCATGCAACATACCAACGGCAAGATTTACGGGCTGACGCCCTTGGGGGGCAGTACGGGGAACGGCGTGGTTTACACGGAAGACCTCGGCTTGGCGCCGTCTGTGAAACTAGTCTCCACGTTGGGGAAAGTGGGCAAGACAATCGGGATTCTGGGAAGCGGCTTTACCGGTACCACGGCTGTTAAATTCAACGGCGTTTCCGCTACTTTTGCAGTCGTCTTAAACACCTATTTGACGGCAACTGTGCCTACCGCCGCTACTAGCGGGTTTGTGCAGGTGACGACGCCGGGCGGCACTCTCACCAGCAGCGCGAAATTCGGAGTGACTCCCACTATCTCGAGCTTCAGTCCGACGAGCGGGCCAGTGGGGACGTCAGTCGTCATCTCTGGAAACAGCTTGCTCCAGACAACCAAGGTCACTTTCGGTGGAGTGAAGGCGACCAGCGTTACGATGATTTCAAATACGCACGTGACGGCAGTTGTGCCCAGTGGAGCCAAGACTGGCAAGATAGCGGTGACGACCGCGGGCGGTACTGCATCCAGTTCGGCGGTATTTACCGTCACCCCGTGACGTAGGTGTCGCCGGTTCGGTCCGTCGGGCGTGGGCCTGGGCTTGACAATTGCAATTGCATGAACGGCCATATGAGAACAGGGAACGAGAATCGTGAATCGCGGATGGGAGTCCTAATGCCAAATTCCGGTGACGTCAGAACCAAGGCTGTAGTTTTTCTGTTTCTTTCTGGGAATCACACTCGCATCATCAACGTGCGTGGCAGCCGATTCTTCGAGTGCACCGCCAATATTGGCGTTGAAAATGTTGGTCGCGGGACTCACAAACCCCTTGGACTTCGCGACTGCCAAAGATGGCACGGGACGGCTTTTTATCGTCGAACAGGGCGGCACGATCCGCATCATTCAGAGAGGAGCGCTGCTTCCCGGCCCTTTCCTCAATATCACCAACCTCGTGGAGTGGGGCGGGGAAGAGGGGTTGTTGGGGCTGGTGTTTCATCCGTTGTACAAGACAAATGGCCGCTTTTTCGTCAACTATACGAGGAGGGTGAACGGTCAACTGCAAACCGTGATCGCTGAATACCACGTCTCTTCAACCGATCCGAATAAAGCTGATCCCAGGAGGAAGAAGATCCTGGTAATAGATCAACCATTCGATAACCACAATGGCGGCCAATTGGCTTTCGTCCCGGATAAGTTTCTCTTCATCGCGCTGGGTGATGGAGGTTCAGTAGGCGATCTGCTGGGCAACGGACAGAAATTAGGCACGCTTTTGGGCAAATTGCTGCGCATCAATGTAGACTCAGGAACGCCTTACGTGATTCTCCCAGACAATCCATTTGTCGGTAATCCTTCAGCCCGTGGCGAAATCTGGGCGTATGGCCTGCGAAACCCGTGGCGCTTTTCATTCGATCGTGGCGGCACGCATCGGCTGTTCGCGGGGGATGTTGGGCAAGATAATTATGAAGAGGTGGACATCATCCGGCGCGGTCGCAACTATGGCTGGAACATCATGGAGGGATTCCATTGTTATCCCCCGCCCACTGCAAACTGCGACATGATGGGCTTGACAACGCCGATCGCCGAATATTCGCACTCGCTGGGAGAGGCCGTTATTGGCGGTTACGTGTATCGAGGCTCGGCCATGCCAGCCCTTCAAGGCGTTTATGTTTTCGGTGATTACCTGAGCGGAAAGGTGTGGGGTCTGCGGGAAGTCTTACCTGGAACGTGGCAGCGGGTCTTGCTGCTTTCCTCAGGAAAGATCATTAGTGCTTTCGGACAGGACGCGTCAGGAGAGTTGTACCTTCTTGATTATACTAACGGAATTGTTTACCGTCTCGTACAAGCCGGGTAGTGTCATGGGCCAAAAACAATTGGCTGCTCAGGAATGAGAAGCTCTGAATCATAAGTTACCCCTCCTCTCTCACTTCAAAATTCTGCGATTAGTAGATGAACACGGATTAAGTGTCTCATGCCCCCTAGGTCCGAACCTTTGCTGCTTTTTCGCTAATGACGCGGTCATGACGCGGGGTGCCGCCATATTTTGCCTCAAATTCTGAAGAACACAACGAAGGGGGCGCATCTCTTTGCATCTAACGGTTCTGGAGGCATTATGAAATCTCCTCACTTGGCCGCTATTTTCATCGTGATTGCGCTGCTTGTTGGTTGCGGAGCTGGTCACCCCAAGTTGGTGAGCATCGCCGTAGCTCCCACGACTGCGACTGCTACTAGTAGCCCGCAAACTACCGTGGGTTATACCGCAACGGGAACATTCGACAACAAGACCAGTCGGATGCTCACGATAGCAGATGGTCTCACCTGGAAGTCGTCGAACACCGCAATAGCAACTATCGATACCGGTGGTACTGCGACTTGCATTGCTCCCGGAGCAGTGACAATCACGGCAAGCGCCCCGGCGAATCTGGTGCTAACACTCGGGACCGGAGTTCAAAATACTTCATCGTCGGTCAACGGGACCGCTACGCTCACCTGTACCTGACGGCAGCGCGACCAAGACTGTATTCTCCGCTCCGACAAACACTGCATCGCGACGCTTCGAGGCAAGGCACGCGAGTATTCCCTATTGTGGCGGAATTGTGGGGGGCGATGTCGTATTTGCAGGCGGGGACGAGGGCGATTTTGATCCACCACGCGCTGCTAATGCACCCACGATCGCCCCGCCAACAATCACTCCAACCAGCGCATTTCGTCGAAGATGAGAATGCTTAGTGACAGTCGAGGCATTCCCCGCGATGGAGCTGCCAACTTCGTTAGGTATCACGGTTTCGGCAATTGTTTCCTGCTCTACGTCGTCAGGCGTAAGTTGCAAACGGCTGATACCATTTGCATCCACCCATACGTTCTGTCCGGCGGCAACATCGAGCGCGAATCTCGCGGGTGAGTTGCCTGTTCCCCGGCCCGCGGTAACTACCACTACGCCGGAATATACAATCACATGCGTCCGAGAACGGCTGGTGTCCAGGAAAAAGTCTGTTCCTATCGCTGTAATAGTCGCATGGGGAGTAGTTACTTCAAAATTACTACCTGATTTTCGGACCTTTACCACCCGACTGCGAAGGCGCCCATCGGTTAACTCCACACGGGTCTCCCCGGTCGCGGGATTATGCTTAACGATCTTCAATTCACTTTCTGATCCGACACTTAAAATTGAGCCGTCGTGTAACTCGATGCGCATGCGGCCGGATGTATTGGTACTGAGATTGTCCTTGGCACGTACTACGTCTCTAATATTCGAATTGGTTCGGTTTCGGGTTGCGATTGAAACCAGGCCCGTGATTTTACCTACCGGCTCGTCGAAGCTGGAGTTGTTGTCATCCGCGAATGTGGGAGCCGAGAGAGGAGACAGAAGAAAGCAAAGCAACACCGCAATAGAACGCTGCAATGGTTGAAAACTAACTTTGATCTTCATGACTTCTCCAGTTCGAGTTCCATCTACTGTACGCTGAGATTCACTACAGTCGAACTCGCGAAGGAGTTCGATTTCGCTTGAATTATGATGGGATAGGTAGCCGCCGGCGTGGTCATGCTACTTGGCGTAGGAGGCGGCGGGCCGGCGCTCGAGCCAGTACCACCTCGAGAGGACGAACCGCACGCGAGTAGCAACGCTGTAAGCGCGCCAACAACGATGGCACAGAAGAAGAATTGTAACTTTTTGTTTTTCTTGGTCCTGTGGGCATTGCATCGCAGGATCAAGTTAGGGACGAGCAACCATATTGCGTAGACGGGCACGCGCGAAGCGGACGACGGCATGAGGCCCGCGCTTCTTCCTGTGGTGCTGATGGTTAGGTTTACGGTTGCGGGCGACGTGGTCGTTACCGTGGCGGGAGAAAAAGAACAACTTGATCCTATGGGAAGGTTTGCGCATGCAAACGTGAAGGTCTGATTCATCGCCGCACTGGACGGCGAGAACGTAAGCTGCAAGGAGGCACTCTGCCCAGCGGCCACAGACGCGGTCGGAGGCGAAGCGATGAGTGGTCCCGCAGGTGTGGTCTCAGCCGTGGCGCCTCGCATGGCGATTCCGAATACAGTCTGCGTTGGGGTGCCCGAATTGAATTTCGTTAATTGATTGCCCGACGTGATGTCGAAGCGAATAATATCCGAACTGCAATAGTCCACCGCCCAAAACGACTTTCCGTCCGGATCGAGTGTCAGTGAGACCCAGCAACTCTCGCCGGACGGGTTATAGCGCGTAATAATTCGCCCCGCCGAGTCGATACGAACGATATCCTGTTTGTCTGCAATTAGGGCGCCGCCATCTGGAAGTATTCGGAGACCAAGTCCGGTATTCAGGCCGGTGCTTAGGGTAGGCCCTTGCTGATTGGTACAGACGTTGAAGCTGAAAACGGACGTTCCCTGAGAGGTGTAGAGGATTGTGCATTGGTCTTCAGCCAAGTCGATCCAGTCACTGCCCTCGACTTCAGTGGCCACCACGAAGCTTGCGAGCAGATTTCCATAAGCATCGAATTTGAGGAGAGCGTGACTGCATCCGGTTTCACCAACGTAAGCGTTCCCCGCGCGGTCAAAGACAATAGATTCAGGTTTGCAGCTGTAGCCGGCACCGAAGTCTCCGATCACGTCACCGCTCGGGGCAAACTTGGTCACACCGTTGGCGGTGAAATCGGTAACGTAAAGGTTGTCCACCCAATCGAATGCCATTCCAGTGACTGATCCGCCTCGAGCTGTATTTAGCGTGTTAATCGCCTTTCCAGATTGGTCAAAGTTCTTGATTTGCCCGCTGTTGACTCCCACAAAAAGCGTCGGATCATCGCTAATCGATACCGAGCCTGAGGCAGTGTTGGAAACATTGCCCGCACTATCTGTAGCGACTACGGTGACAGAGAAAGTTCCTGCGCGCACGAACGTATGGCTAGTGGTTCCCGCAGCGTAAAATCCGTCGCCGAAGTCCACCACTGTACTCTTTATGTCATTTTCAGGATCCGTGCAGTTTGCCTGGACGGTAACCGTAAGGGGTACTTTCCCGCTCGTGCTCGAGAGTTGCATGGAACAAGTGGGCGGCACATTGTTGGCAGGTCCGACGACGACAGTCTGGCTTGCAGATCCGGTGCCGCCGGCGGAATCGGTGGCGGTCAACACGACGTGAAACGTGCCCGCGCTGGAATATGTGTGCGGGCCGTTCGTCCCCTGCGTACTGGTTCCATCGCCCCAGTTAATTACCGTACTCACAATGTCATTCTCAGGATCGGTGCAGTTACCATTGGCAGTTACGTTAAGAGGCACAGGGCCACTCGCCGGCGCTACAGTCAGCGCGCAAGTGGGAGGCACGTTTGGATTACTTACAGTAACCGTCTGGGACGCGGACCCGGTAAGTCCGCCCGAGTCTGTGGCCTTTAATGTAACTGTGAATGAACCTGCATTGGTAAAGGTGTGTGCTCCACTTGTCCCGTTAGTGCTCGTCCCGTCACCCCAAGTGATTACTTCGCTGACGATGTCATTTTCGGGATCGGTACAACTCCCGGTCGCAGTCACTGCAAGCGGGGCAGGACCGCTATTCGGAGCTACCTGGAGCGTGCATGAGGGCGGTACGTTCGGGTTACCTACAGTAACCGTCTGGGACGCGGAGCCGGTATTTCCCGCTGAGTCTGTCGCGGTTAACGTAACCGTGAACGAACCTGGATTGATGAAAGTGTGGGTCCCACTTGTCCCGACCGTGCTCGTTCCGTCACCCCAAGTGATCACTTCGCTGATGATGTCATTCTCAGGGTCGGTACAGCTGCCGGTCGCAGTCACTGCAAGCGGAGCAGGGCCGCTGCTGGGTGCTACCTGGAGCGTGCATGAGGGCGGTGCGTTCGGTGGAGTGACGACGATTTGCTGAGAAGATGTCCCTTGATTCCCGAAGCTGTCAGTAGCTGTCAAAACAACGTTAAAGGTGCCTGCTGCAGAAAAGGTATGGCCAACCGAAAACGACGCAAACGATGCTGGAGGAATGGGGGTGTTCGTTCCGTCTCCCCAATCGATAACCTCAGTGACTATGTCGTTCTCCAGATCGGTGCAGCCGCCTGAGGCTGTCACGTTTAGAGGGGCGCTGCCGCCCGGGGGCGTCACGCTGAGTGAGCAAGTAGGGTTGTCGGCGTATAAGAATGTTGCGGAAGCTACCCAAAAAAGAACAAACGTGAAGAACCGAATACGATTCTTCGCGTGCCCGCCCATCACATCACTCGAGAGCCGGAGCAGCTTCATGAGCGTTCAAGACTGACTTGCTGGATTTATGAGATGGGAACAAAGGTTTGTAGGGTTATCTAATGCTAGCTCCATTTGTGTGGGCAGATTCGTAAGTCCATAGCCTTTACAAGGGATATCCCCAACATTAGCCATGGCTTAAGAGGATGGTTTCGGCCGTGATGATCAGCGTGACTTTTGGGTGCGCATGTTCAAGTCTTGCCGCCTCGCGTCTATGTCTTCCAGTTGTTTGCTTACCTTTGCCAAGCGTGCCTTAAGCTCGTCCAGGTTATCGTTGAGCCCTTGAATCTGCCCTGATACCTGCTCCCCACGACGCGCAGAATCGACCCGTTCACGATCGAGAGCGGTCTGAAATCTCATTATGGTTGTCGAAAGATTGTTTATGGCATCGGCGCTTTTCTTGGTCAGGCCATGCATACTCCCCACACGGTCATCGAAGGCTTGCTGCATTCGCGTCATCTGATCCTGGAGTGCTTCCAGTTGGCTTTCCAACTGGACAATTTCTCGGTCGACGCTCCAGGCTGACGGATTCACCACCATCAATATGAGCAAGACCAGGACTGTGGAAGAACGCTTCATTCTCATCGTTCGTTAAACACAAGAATCAAGATTCCCATTGCGATTAATCAATGCGAAACGGAGATCACGCAAGCCTCATATAGAGACCGAAACCGTATTCGCACAGTATTTTACAATTGTAGCTCCCTGACGTGAGGTTTCAGCAGGTCATGTAACCAGGCGGCGGAGGTTCCTTCTTCGAAAGTTAGCGAGAGACTTCCGTGTAGCCCTTGGATGAACTCCAGAATGGTCACCGCTCTGGTTTCCAGAATGCATTCCATGCTCAGCTTGCCGGTACCATCTATGACGGCAACCGAGATCGTTGCCTGGTGAACATCCATGCCGATATACTTCGCGTGGTTCATGACGGCGCTCCTTTTCGGTAAGTGGTGGTGCGAAGAATCACAACCTACCGTAAAAGTGGGCGCCTTTTTATATTGCGTGTACCTGCGGCTGGTCCGGCAGCGACCGAGGCATCTACAAGATCGCAATCATTTCATTGCTGTCGCAGCGCAACTCATGCGTTACATCCTCGTGGACTACGCGAGAAGTCATCGCTCGGGGAAACGCGGGGCTGGTGCGTTCAAGTTGCAACTCGATGAGCGGCTGGCTATTCCCCAACAACAGGATGTAGACCTGCTGGCGCTCGACGACGCATTGACCAGCCTCCAAGAGGCTGATCCGCAACAAAGCCGCCTGGTCGAACTGCGTTTCTTTGGGGGCTTGTCGATTGACGAGGCGTCTGAAGTCCTGGAGATTTCGCCTGCCACCTTGAAGCGCCAGTGGGCCACCGCCAAAGCCTACTTGTACCGGCAAATGCACCGCTGAGGTCTTGCCCGTGAAGCCGGAACCCTGGCACGAAATTCACAAGCTTCTGGATGCTGTCCTCGAACTTGCGCCCGATGCGCGTCCGGCCTTTCTCGCAAAGGCCTGTGCCTCGGACCCAGACCTGCTTAAAAGGAAGTCGAATCCCTGCTTGCCGCGCATGAGCATGCTGGCGGCACTTTCCTGAGAGGCATCGTTCACCGCGATCTGAAGCCCGAAAATGTCTTTCTCGCGAGCAATGGTTTGGTCAAGATTCTCGACTTCGGGCTGGCGAAATTGAGCCGCCCCGAAGAGTTTGGATCGCCGGAAGCCATGACACAGGGCAGCGGCACAGTGCCGGGCATCGTTATGGGAACTATTGGCTACATGTCGCCTGAGCAGGTGCGTGGACTGCAAGTCGATCACCGGTCGATATTTTTGCTCTGGGCGCGATCCTTTTCGAAATGCTGTCGGCCAGGCGCGCATTTCAGGGCAACACCCCAGTGGATACTTTAACCGCCATCCTGATGCACGATCCGCCGTCGCTCAGCGGAACAAACCCGAACGTAACGCCTCCACTGGACCGCACCATCCGCCGTTGTCTGGAAAAAGATCCCAAAGAGCGCTTTCAGTCCGCCAAGGAAGTGGGCTTTGCGCTCAAGGCACTGTCGGATGCGCTAGGTTCAGTTCGTGCTGATTCGGACCAGGCCACCGGTGTCGCTCTTTCGCGGCGAATGGCCACCAAGCGAGCTCTCTCGCTTGCGGCACTAGCGTTCGTAGCAGTTTTAGGTCTGCTCGTCGCAGCCAACGTCGGAGGCGTACGAAGTCTCTTATGGAGCAGAGGCCAAATTCAATCGTTAGCAGTTCTCCCTCTCGCAAATCTATCAGGTGATCCTGCGCAGGATTATTTCGCAGATGGTATGACGGAAGCCATGATTACGGAGCTTGCCCAAATCAGCGCTCTGCGCGTGATCTCGCGCACTTCGGTGATGCAATACAGAGGTGGCAAGAAATCGCTGCCGGAGATTGCCGGCGAGCTGCATGTGGATAGCGTTATTGAAGGCTCGGTGCTGCGCTCGGGAGAAAAAGTGCGAATCACGGCGCAATGGATCCAGGCAGTACCCGAACGGCACCTGTGGGCCAAGAGCTACGATGGTGATCTGCGCGACGTAATGGCGATTCAGAGCCAGGTGGCGCGGTCGGTGGCGGGGGAGATCCGCGTCAAGCTGACAGCCCAGGAAGAATCGCGTTTGCAGAAAGCGCGTCCCGTGAACGCCGATGCGCACGATGCCTATCTCCGTGGCCGCTATTACAGGCGCAAGGGCGGTCTTGAGAACCTCGGGAAAGCCCGGCAATATTTCGAGCAAGCCCTGGACAGCGATCCACTCTATGCTCCTGCCTATGCCGCGCTCGCCGACTACTACAGCGTGCTTCCCCGTTCTACACGAATGCAAGGCCTGATGAGGTGTTCCCCAAAGCCAAAGCTGCGGTGGCCAGGGCATTGGAACTCGACGACTCCCTTGCCGAAGCACATGCCTCGCTGGCATATATCCACACTTACTACGAGTGGGACTGGGCTGCGGGCGAACAGGAATTCCAGCGTTCTCTCCAAATCAATCCGAATGATGCCGCGGTGCGGCACCGCTATAGCCGGTATCTTTCGACCGTATGAAGGATCGATGACGCACTCCGCGAAATCAGGCGGGCACAGGAACTGGATCCACTTTTGCAGATTGCCAAGGCGAACGTGGGAGTGATTTATTACTTCGCGCGCCAATACGATTCTGCGATAAAGCCATTGAACGAGGTTTTGAGGGACGATCCAAAATTTGATACTGGTTACTGGGGATTAGGTCTCATCTATGAACAGAAGGGTATGCCGGCAGAAGCTGTTGCACAGCTGGAAAAAGCAGCCGCCCTCTCTGCGGATCCCAACACCATGGCTTCTTTGGCGCACGCGTATGCCATTGCCGGCCAAAAGGGAAGATTTCCACAGGCATGGTAGTTTCACATCGCACAACGACGGTCCCATACAGGGTTTTCTCCAACCTCTCGCGGGTTCCGCCCTTGCAACCACGCTTCTGGGGCGATCATCGGAATTAAGTCCGTAGCTCGAACGGCTAGCGGGCGTGAATAGTCAGGAGGTGAGGGCGATGCCTCCGTACCGTATTTTGTTCGTGGATGATGAGCCCAGCATTCGCTTGATGCTTCCGGCCATTCTTGAAAACAAGGGCTTCAGAGTTACGACTGCGGCCACTGTGCCCGAAGCTCTCGCCATTATCAGCGCAGAACCCTTCGATGTCCTGATCTCAGACCTTAATATCGGGGAACCTGCCGACGGTTTCACTGTGGTCAGCGCCATGAGGCGCACCCAACCGAAGTGTGTAAATTTCATTTTGACGGGTTATCCAGCCTTTGAGACCGCCCTTCAGGCCATTCGCAAGCACGTTGACGATTATCTGGTGAAACCGGCCGATCTAGACAAGCTGGTGTCAAACATTGAAGAGAAAGTAAAAAATCCCAGACCGAGATTGCCAGTACAGCTCAAACCCGTTTCTGCGGTACTGGTGGAAACTGTGGAGGAGATCACGCGCGAAGTGTTGCGCGCCATGAAATCCAGCGTAGATCTGAAACGGGTGCGGCTCTCAGATGACCAGCGCATCGATCATGTCCCGTTGATGATTCGAGACATTGCCCAGCGGGTGGACAGGGGATCAGAAATGAGCGAAAAGACGCTGCAAGCCGCCGCTGAACATGGAAAGACGCGGTACAAGCAAGGCTACTCAATTCCGATGGTCGTTGAAGAAACGCGATGTCTGGATATGGTCATTTATAGAGTCGTACAGGAGAACTTGATGGCAATCGATGTGAGCCGCCTTGTTTCCGACTTAAGGGTAGTCAACGATAGCTTGCAAACGTCGCTGAAGCGATCTTTGAGGGCGTATTTAGAACAGGCGAAGAAGGCGGCGTAGGCGGCGGGGCTAAAGCCCCGGACGGCCTCGATTACATGGGACGACTAACTCTTGATGGTCTTCGAGTTCGCATCCCACGTTACGGCGCTCTTTCGGAAATAGGATTCATTGGCCATGTGGCAGGCTAGCGCGGCGTTGTGGCCGAAGACAGCATCCTCCACCACCGGCTTACGCGTGCGCACGGCCTGGAAGAAGTTCCAAAGGTGCGGTTTCTCCTCGTCCCAGGAAACGCTGCGATAGGTGATGCCTTCGAGTGCTGGTTCTTTTCCCGGAACCGGATCGTGCTCCTGGTGCCATTGCTTGATATAGGCCTCGCGCATCGCCTTGGGGAAACTCACCGCATAGTAACTGGGCGAGGTGTCCACGCCAGGCTGCGGAATGTATGTGCAGGCGTACTCGGTGAGTTCGATAATGCCCTTCGAGCCCATAAAGCGGTAAGTTTCCGGCGTCTCGCCGCCCAGGTTGAGGCGCATGTAGACGGGCAGGCTGCCGTACTCGTATAGCGTGGGGTGCACGTCTGGCATGTTGCGTCCGTCTTTGAACCGCAGAATGCCGCCGGTGGCCAGGGCGCGCTTGGGCGGCTCGTTGATGCCCATGACGTGCATCATGCCGCTGACGAGGTGGACGAGCAAGTCTCCGGCGACGCCGGTGCCGTATTCCTTCCAGCAGCGCCAGCGCGCAAAAATCAACGGGTTGAACGGCCGCTTGGGAACGGTGCCTTGCCACGTGTCCCAGTCGAGATTTTGCGGAGAAAGGTCTGGAGGCGGCGGATACTCCCACGCGCCGGTGGGATCGTTGCGCCCAAGCGAGCCTTCGATCAGTGTGATGTCGCCGAGGACGCCTTTGGCGACCAACTCTTTGGCTTTGGCGCAAATCACCGAGCTGACGCGCTGCGAGCCGATTTGCACAATACGGCCGGTTTTCTGCGCGGCGGCGACCATCTCGACACCGTCGGTGGCGGAGTGCGACATCGGCTTCTCGCAGTAGATGTCCTTGCCGGCGCTCACCGCGTCGACGACGACCTGCTTGTGCCAGTGGTCGGGAACGGCGGCGACGATGCAGTGGATGTCCTTGTTGTTGAGTAACTCTTGGTAGCGGCGCGTAGTGGGCAGGTCGGGCCTGACGATTTCTTTCGCCAGGGTGTGCCGGCCGTCGTAAAGATCACAGGCAGCGGCGCATTCGACGCCAGGCAACTCGATAGAAGCCGCCAGCAAGCCCGAGCCTTGCATGCCCACGCCGACCATGCCGAAACGGACACGATCGCTCGGCGCCACTGGTTGCTGATACGCCCATAGCGGGCCGGGGTCGAGAAAAACAGTACGAGCGGCGAGTAATGCGCCGGCGGCTCCGGTGGTGGTTTGCAAGAATTGGCGGCGAGTTTTTTTCATGATGACCTCGGGTGCAGTTTGTATCACACTCCATGGGTTAAGGAAATACCGGCGCTGATTTGATCGAGGTGTACGCCGAATGATTATTTCTTGAGCGGCTTGTAGGCGACTTCCTTAAAAAACACTACGTCGTCCTTGCTGTGGTTCTGTAGCCCGAAGTAACCATCATTCGGTCGAGGGCCGTGCTCGGGTTCGTAGTCAGCTTCCTTAGGTGGCACGTCTTGGCCTTCGGTGTAGTCGGTCACTTTCACACCATTCACAAAAACGATGGTATGCGGACCGTCGAGAGTAATTTCCATGGTGTTCCATTGCGGGCCGGGTTTTCCGGGCCGAGCCAGTGGCTTGGTTAATGAGTAGAGTGTGCCAGTGACGTGATATTCATTTTCATTTGAATCTTCCGGTTGGTTGTCGATTTGAACTTCGTAACCGTAATGTACTGGCATCCAGGGCTCGCGTGGCTCGATTGGAATGCGAATATAGACACCGGAGTTATCGTTGTAATCGCGCATTTTAAAAACCACGCGGATCACGCAGTTGCCCACTTTGCCTCCAGTCCAATAAAGAAGGCCCATGCCACCGTGGGTGCGGATCAAGCCATCTTCGACGGTCATGCTGCCGGGGCCGACGTGTTTCCAGCCGGTGAGGTCTTTGCCGTCAAAGAGTTGTTTCCAGTCGTCCTGTGGGGTTTGGGATTGGGCGGAAAGAATCAGCAACAGGAATAGTGGGAACAGGAAGATGACGCGATTCATCAGATCACCTTTTTGCCCAAGGAATTTATACACGAGAGAACCTTTGTCCAAGACAACTGATCTTTCGCATTTGCCGGGACGAGGAATATTACACTAAAACTGGCGGCGGTTAAGTCCTTTATCATGTATAGAATACACCCAAGCACATTGGCATCAGCGCCGAGTTGACGATGCCAGATGAATCTCGAAGAACAGTTTCGCACTGTTCTGTAGGTCTTTTTCGTACCCGCGCAAGGCAAACTGGCCGCCACATTGGGCGAAGGTCTGGCGCAGACGCGCGGAGGTTACTTTTTTGCAGAAGCTTCCTGGGGGAAAATTACATTATAGAGATATAATGTAAGGAGTTCCTCTGGAAGTGACCTTCCTTGCGAAGAGATCATCATCTAAAGAGAAAACGATCCGATGTCTATGAAAATTAAAGCGATGGTTCTGGTTTCATCTTTTGCGATACTCCTATTCATGTTGGCGGGCGAGTGGGGAGGCGTAAGCGCTTCCTCAAACGACGGCGCCTACCGGCAACTGCAGGTCTATAGTGAAGTGCTGTCGCGGGTACGCAGTGAATACGTCGAGGATCCCAACATCCCGGCGGTAACAGTGGGCGCTCTGCACGGATTGCTGGAGTCCCTCGATGCCAACTCCAGTTATCTGACTGCGTCGGAGTACAAGGAATACAAGTCCCTTAAGACGGATGGGAAAGGCGACATCGGCGCGACCGTTTCCAAACGATTTGGCTACGCTGCGGTGGTTTCGGTGATTCCGGGAGGCCCCGCGGACAAGGCGGGGGTCGAAGGGTCCGATATCTTTGAGGCCGTCGAAGGCAAGAGCACTCGGGATTTGTCGCTTGCGGAAATCCGTAACATGCTGGCCGGGCAGCCTGGCTCAAACGTCACGGTGTCGGTGGTGCGCGCCCGCCGGGCGGAGCCACAGAAAGTTGTGATTACACGCGATGTGGTGAGCATTCCTGCCGCGACCGACAAGATTGTAGATGAGGGAATTGGCTACATCAAAGCGGACGCGTTCAACAAGGGGAAATCGCAGGAGATCGCGAACAAGATCAAATCTTTGCAGAAGCAGGGCGTCAAGAAGCTGATACTGGATTTGCGGAACGCTTCCGAAGGTGACGAGTCGGAAGGCATCGCCACCGCGAATCTTTTCCTGAATCATGGGACGATTACTTACCTGCAAGGGCAGAAGGTTCCGCGGGAAGCTTTCAATGCTGATCCAGCCAAAGACATTACGACCCTGCCGGTGGTGGTGATGGTGAACCGGGGCACGGCCGGTCCGGCGGAGATTGTGGCCGCGGCGGTGCTTGAAAACGCGCGTGGAGACGTGGTGGGGGACAAGACTTTTGGTGATGGATCGATCCAGAAGACCATTGATCTGCCGGATGGATCCGCGCTGATTTTATCGGTGGCAAAGTATTACACGCCCAGCGGCAAGGCTATTCAGGACGCAGCCGTCACCCCGAACGTGCTGGTCGCGGATGAGGATGAAGCCGGCCTACCGGATGAGGATCAAGCGAACGCACCCCAGAGCGAGCCAAAGAAGCAGCACTCGCAGCAGGACGACCAGTTACAGAAAGCCATTCAGGTACTGAAGAATCGCCAAGGGTAAAGAACAGTTCTCGTATTTCATATCGCGCGCGCCTTAGGGCGCGCGTTTTTTTTGCGATTGGAATATGAGGGCTGGCAACTGAGAACACACACTTGCTATTCTGAGGCCAGGTTCCGATGACAACTTTGTTCGAGGATGGTCCTGCGGCGGAAATCGTGGGCAGGAGGCTGGTGGGGCGTGTCCTATTCGTCCTGCTCGTGCTGGTCGCAGCATTGCTGGGCGCGACAATCGGCCTGTTGCTGGTCTATTCCACCGATCTCCCTCAGGTCGAAGAGCTGGAGCATTATCGTCCCAGCTCGATTACCGAAGTCTATGATGATCACGGTCGGGTAATCGGGTCGTTCGCGCTGCAGCGGAGAGTTGTCGCGTCCTATGACGACTATCCGCAAGTGCTGCGGGACGCTCTGATTTCTATCGAAGATAAGGACTTCTACCGGCACTGGGGAGTCAACGTATGGCGGATCGCGGGAGCAGCCTATCGGGATATCGAGTCTGGCGGAAAGGTGCAGGGGGCGTCCACGCTGACGATGCAGTTGGCACGCAATTTATTTCTTTCTCCTGATCGCGCCTTTCATCGCAAGATTCAGGAGGCCCTGCTGGCAATCCAAATCGAGCGTCGCTTTACCAAGCCTCAAATATTCACGCTTTACGCCAACCAGATTTTCCTTGGCCACGGCGTATATGGATTTGAAGCCGCGTCGGAGTTTTACTTCAGCAAGCCAGCGAAGAAACTTACCCTGGATGAAGCCGCGCTGCTGTCTGGCTTACCGAAAGCTCCCGGCTTTTACTCGCCTATAAACCATATGGATCGCGCGATCAAGCGTCGCAACCTGGTGATTAACGCGATGTTGGAAGATGGCAAAGTCACCGCCCAGCAAGCCGGCGAAGCGAAGTCGCAACCGGTGCGCTTGAATCTGCAACACGATTCCAATTCGCTGGCTCCGTATTTTGTCGAGGAGATCCGGCGTTATCTGGAGAACAAATACGGCAGCGACCAGGTGCACGAGGGGGGACTGCGCGTCTTCACCTCGCTGGATATGGATTTACAGAAAGCAGCGAATAAAGCAGTTCTCGATGGATTGGCGGCGTACGAACGGCGGTACAGTTGGCGCGGACATTTGCAGAATCTAGTGGCGTTGGGCGTCGCATTAGATAAGTACCAACATCCGGATTGGGATGACGAACCCGCAAGCGGCAGCTACGTTCATGCTTTAGTAACGGCAGTCTCGCCGGAATCCGCGATGGTGAAGTTCGGGCGTTACGCCGCCACCCTGGCCCAATCCGAGGCTGCGTGGACACAGAAAAAGATTCGCGACAGCCTGGCGTTGGGGGACATTATTTATGTGAAGGTGCTGGCACTCTCGCCGGATGGAAAGGCTCGCGTGAGCCTGGAACAAGACTCGGGCGTGCAGGGCGCCCTGGTCGCGATTGATAACGCCAGCGGCGAAATTAAGGCCATGGTGGGTGGTCGCGATTTCAATGATTCCAAGTTCAACCGCGCTACCCAAGCGCTGCGCCAGGTAGGCTCGTCGTTCAAGCCCTATGTATACACGGCAGCGATCGATCAAGGCGCAACCCCGGATGACACAGTCCTCGATGCTGCGGTGACTTTCGAGACCGCTTCAGGCCCCTACTCACCGCACAATTACGACGAAAAGTTTGAAGGCATCATCACGCTGAGACGGTCATTGGCACAGTCGCGGAACATTCCAGCGCTGAAATTGGCCGATCGCATCGGTATCAAGACAGTCATCGATTACGCGCATCGCTTCGGTATCACGTCAAATATTCCTGCGTATTTGCCTGTGGCTGTAGGGGCCGCGGACATTACATTGTTCGAGCAGACGTCTGCATTTAGCGTATTCCCCGATGACGGCGTGCGTCTTACGCCACGCTACATCACGAAAGTGACGGATTATGAAGGGCGCGTGCTGGAAGAGGATTTTCCCGACGTGAAAGACGTGATCAGCGCGCGAACCGCGCGCATTATGACTTCCATGCTGCGGGAGGTTGTATTGCACGGCACGGGTATTGCGGCTGCAAGCATGAAATATCCGCTGGGAGGAAAAACCGGAACCACGAATGACTTTACCGATGCCTGGTTTGTGGGGTTTTCTCCTGGGATGACATGCGGAGTTTGGGTAGGCTTTGATGAGAAGAAATCCCTGGGTAACAAGGAAACCGGGGCGCGGGCTGCCTTGCCGATCTGGATAGATTTCATGAAAGTCGCACTTGCTGCTGGCGATCCAGGAGAATTTCAGCCGCCGCCGGAGTTGCAGGGCAACGCGGTGGCGCACAAGTTGGATACTCCGGATGTGGCCCCCGGGGACGGAGAGACGCATTAAGCCGGCATTTTTTGCTGAGCTAACTTCTCTTGATTCGTCTGTTCGCAGCGCAGTCGCGCGACTACCAATCGGATTTCATCAAAGGTGACTTCTGGCGGCAGGACGTCTTTTAGCGGTCTGAGGCGCTGGACACCGAGACGAGCGCATGCGGCTTCTATGACCGAGCGTTTGTTGTCGTCGATCCACGTGGGTTGAAATTGCAGTTGCCCGCTTTCTATGAGTTCGGCCACCAGGCTGACGATGGTGGTGAGTTGGCGTCCGCGAATTTTCGCTATTTCCTCGAAAGTGTTCCCGGCGGCGAGCAGGCGCATGGTTTCGTAAGCCGGCGTCGATTTCTTTACTGGCGTCCGCGTCATTCGGGCGCCTTCGCGATATCGTCTCAAGGCGCCGAAGATCTGCAGGCCATACATCTCAGCTTTGTGCTCGCCGAAGCCGGAGACACCCAGAAGTTCGGGGATCGTTGCCGGGCGTTTGCGGCAAACCTCGTCGAGCGATGTATCGTGCATCACGACGAAGGCAGGAACATTCTGTTGCCGGGCTGCGATGCGCCGCCACTCGCGGAGATAGTCCCGCAATTCGGGATCCACATCCGCAGGGGCAGGCTTTTCTTCGGGCTCGAACTGATGCAGGCGGTTGACTCGGACCGTCTCCGTGTGACTTGGCTGCTCTGTTTCGGGTGTCGCCAGCCACTCGGGCGTGCCGCTGCAAACATCGCAAGCGGCGCATGATGTCCACTTGGGAGTTTCGCCGAAGTGCACACAAATCTGGCGGTGGCGGCAGCTACTCGATTCGGCGAAGCGGCGGATAGTGCGATAGCGCTCCCAGGCCCGTTCCTTTTCCGCCGCATCGGTCACCTGCTCAATGAAGTAGGCCAGCAGGGCCGTGTCCCGCTTTTGCCAGAGCAACAGGCACTCCGCGGGATGACCGTCGCGACCAGCTCGTCCGGCCTCCTGGTAGTACTGCTCGATTGATTTTGGGAGCGAGAGGTGAATCACGGAGCGGACGGACGCCTTGTTGATACCCAACCCGAACGCGATGGTGCCCACCAGTACACGCACTTCGTCTGACATCCAGCGCTCTTGGTTGGTTCTTCGAGTTTTGGTCTCCATCTTGCCGTGATAGGAAACAGCGGGAATGCCCTGTTCCTCGAGAAAGTCCACCGTCTCTTCGACTTTAGCGATCGTCGGAGCGTAAACGATGATGTTGCCGTCCGGATACTTGCGCAATGCGCTAAGAAGCAGATCAGGCTGCGTATCGCCTTCACATTGCTTGACGATGTACCGCAAGTTGGGACGATGGAAGCTGGCGATGTATTTTTGCGGATTGTGCAATTGGAGTTGGGTAAGAATGTCCTGACGCACCCGGCGAGTGGCGCTGGCGGTGAAAGCCGCGATCGGGCGGCCGGGGAAATGAGCGCGCAGACGGCTCAATTGGCGGTATTCCGGACGAAATTCGTGGCCCCACTCGGAGATGCAATGGGCCTCATCAATGGCGAAGAATGCGATTGGAACGCGCTGAAGCCAGCCGATAGTATCGGGGCGCGCCAGCCGTTCAGGCGAAAGATACAGGAGCCGGTACTCGCCCGCCTGAGCTTCGCGCATCGCTGTCACCTGCTGGCTTTCGGACAGAGAACTGTTCAAGACCGCGGCGGGGATTCCCATTTGCGCCAACTGCGCGGCCTGGTCCTGCATCAGGGCAATCAATGGGGAGATGACGACGGCGGTTTGACCCAGGACTATTGCGGGTAGCTGATAGCAAAGTGATTTTCCTCCGCCAGTTGGCATGACTACACAGGCATCGTGCCCGGCCACCAGGCTGCGAACAATGCGCTCCTGCAATGGACGGAACGAATCGTAACCCCAGTAAAGACGGAGCGGAGCCAGCAGGTCGGTTTCGGGGGCCATATGGACAGTATAGGTGGTGGGCAAGGTCGCGAGTTTGCTTGTGCGGGGTCGGTTCCCGAAGTGGGACGTGGTTACTGATTGCCAGACTATAATCTCGCATGATGAAGTCGTTCATTCGTCTCGTGCTACTGGCGTTGGTACTGGTGACAGTTGCGCTGGTATCGGCGCTCACCGCGATGCGGCTGGCAATTCATGGCCGCGAGGTATCGGTTCCAAAGCTGGTAGGGCTCACGCCTACGGAGGCAGAAAAGGTGGCTTCCGCATTGGGATTACAAATCGTGGTGGAGAGGCAGTACTACAGCCCGAATATTGCGGAAGGCAAAATCATGTCGCAACTTCCGCAAGCGGATACACAAGTACGCCGCGGATGGCAGGTGAGGGTGGCACAGAGCCTGGGGCCGCAGCGGGTGGAGATTCCGGATGTGGTGGGAGAAAGCGAGCATGCCGCCGAATTGAATATCAGTCGTCGCGGGCTGGATGTGGGCGCGATTGCGCAGATTGATATGCTGGGAATGCCCGCGAATCAGGTGATCTCACAGAGTCCACCGGCGAAGGCAAGTGGCGTTTCCGCACCGAAGATCGGGCTGCTGGTGACGACCTCCGCGCCGGCACAGGCATTTGTCATGCCTAACTTTGGTGGGCAGCCGTTGGGGAGCGTGACACTGGCTTTGCGCGATGCCGGATTACGGCTAGGATCGATTACGGTCACCGCCGCGGCCGATCAGAGCGGGGGTACACCGAGCGCACGTACACCGGGCATTGAGCCCGCGCAAGCCGTGCCTTCGGCTTCTCCGGCGAGCATTATCGTCACGCAGACTCCCGCGGCTGGGCAAAAAGTGATGGCGGGAAGTACGGTGGATTTTGAAGTGAAGCCGTAGAGTGCGCGCGACAAACCCTTCTGTCATCACAATCCCTGATTGGATAATCGCTGTGCCTCTTTGGCTAGATCTTCTCCAGTATCGCGACGAAGAAGCCGTCACAGGGATGCAGCCCCGGGATTGTGCGGACAAACGGTCCGCTGATCAGGGAGTCAATATCTTTCCAAACGAGCTCCCCTTCTTTTTGCAGGATTTCCAACTCATGGCGACAATCCAGCAAGCGAAATGATTTGTCACTGGCAAGTGCCTTCTCTACGACATCGGAGTTTTCCTCGCGTTCGAGAGAGCATGTGGAATACAGCACCCTGCCACCCGATGCGACATGTGACATTGCAGATTGCAAGATCGAGAGTTGGCGGGACTGCAGGTCGGCCAAATCTTCATGTTTCAACCGCCACTTAATTTCAGGATTGCGCGCGAGAGTTCCGGTGCCGGAACAAGGCACATCCACCAGCACGCGATCGAATTGCGAAACCAAGGGAAGCCTGACGGCATCCGCCGCGAGCACACGTACGTTGCCGGCCCTCACGAGCCTGCGTAACAGGCGTGCCCGATGAGGGTGCAATTCGACGGCAATGATGGTTGATGTTGGATTTCGATCCGCGATGGATGCCGTCTTACCGCCGGGGGCGGCGCAGCAATCGAGAATATGCGAGCCTTTGCCAACCAGCCGGGCCACAAGTTGCGATGCTTCGTCCTGAATGGCAATATGGCCCTCGCGAAACGCTCGAGTTCTGGTGACATCTCCGGAACGGACGCTCCTGGCGGAAGCGAGCAAGATCCCGGGTGCGAGCTCGATTTTGTTGCTACGAAGTTCCTCTTCACTGCCGCCACTACCGAGCCGAATTGTGGTCGTGGGAACGGACTGGTCATGGGCGCAAATGAGTTTTGTCGTTTCCACCCCGAACTCGCGAAACCATCGTTCTACCATCCACAGCGGTTGTGCGGATGTTTCGGCCACCGCTTCCGGGGTTGAAGCGGCGTGAAGGGCCGCCAAGTGGCCGTTCGACGGCCGCGGAACTTGCGAAAGCTTGCGCAGGATTGCATTTACGAATGGGGCCGCTGAACGTTTGCGGGCGCGCTTGACCAACTCCACACTCTCGTGGATTGCCGCGCGTGCGGGAATGCGATCAAGGTGCTGCATCTGGTAGGTGGCGAGACGCAGCGCGGCCAGAACTTCGGTATCCAACTTCCGCACAGACTGGGAGGATGCAGCTGCGATATCCCGATCAAGCAACGAACGCCAGCGTAGAACACCCATCGTCAACTCGGTTGCGAGGGCGTGATCGGCAGGCGAAAGCTTGGCGTAATGTTCCGCGTGCAGAAGTTCGGATGCGTATGCGTCTTGCTGCTCAACGCGAAGGAGGATGTCGAAAGCGGCGGCGCGGGCAGGAGAGATAGGCATCGTGAATATCAGGACTCGCCGAGTTTGTCGGCGGTACTTGGGTGATACCCATGTATGAAGTCGCGGGCTGGCATGCGCTTCTTGCCCTCAGGTTGGACTTCCAGCAGCTCGAGCGAAGTGACTTGACCACATCCTGCGAATATTCGATCGCCATCTACGTTCAACTCACCGAATGGGAGCACGATTGTTACGGGTCTTGCCGCCCAAACGTGCAGGTTCTTGCCGCGAAAAGTTGTAAAGGCACCCGGCCAAGGTTGAAAACCGCGCAGCCGATTACAAATTTCCGCCGCCGGACGATGGAAGTCAATTTGACCATCTTCTTTTTTCAGTAAAGGCGCCAGAGTAGCTTTTGAATGATCCTGGGGGCGAGGGTTAATAGTTCCGGCCTGTAATCCGAGAAGACTCTCACCTATGAGGTCGGCGCCGAGCGCGGCCAGCCGGGGTGCCAGACTTGGCGTCGTGTCCTCAGGCGCAATCGTCAATTCTCGTTGCTGCAGAATGTCACCGGTGTCCAGACCGGAATCGATGCGCATTGTGGTCACGCCGGTAAAGGTTTCACCGCAGGCGATCGCCCACTGGATGGGGGCGGCGCCGCGGTAATTGGGCAGGAGAGAAGCGTGCAGGTTGATGTTGCCCAACGGCGGAAGATCGATCATCCATCGCGGGATGATGCGTCCGTAACCGACTACCACGATGGCATCAGGATGCAGTGCGGCAAGTTGAACACGGAAGGCTTCGTTGTTTTTAATTACGTCGGGCTGGGTCGAGGGTAGAGCAAGCTCGATGGCGCGCTGCTTGACGGGAGATGCCGACAATTCCAACCCGCGTCCACGAGGCTTGTCAGGCTGGGTAACCACCAAAGAGATGCGGAATCCGGCTTCCACCAAGCTATTCAGCGTGGGAACGGCGAAGCGCGGAGTGCCGCAGAAAACGAGGTTTAACGACCGAGACATTGAGATGAAGCAATTGAATCTTGAGTCATTGAGTCATTAAGTCATTGCATCATTAAAACCACTCGGGCCATCGACCGACAAATGAATCAATCGCTCAATGACTCAATGATTCAATCCAGATTCTTACCACTCTCCCGCTTTCATCAGTTTGCGGATTTTACGTTTGATCATGTCGCGTTTCAGCGCGCTTAGGTGGTGAATGTAAAGTTTGCCATTCAGATGATCAGTCTCATGTACGAAAGCGCGCGCCAGCAATTCTTCGCCAGTCTTCTCGAAGAATTTGCCGTGTATATCCTGGGCGCGAACGGTGACTTTGCGTGGGCGCATCACCGGCTCGCGAAATTCGGGGATGCTCAAACAGCCTTCGTTCTGGATGTGACGGCCTTCGGTGTGAATGATCTCCGGATTTATGAGAACGAGTTTGGCGTCCGGGTCTTCTTTAAAAGTGATATCAATCACGGCTAATCGCTTGGCAATGCCGACCTGTGGAGCCGCCAAGCCTACGCCATGGGCGGCGTACATGGATTCGAACATATCTTCGACGAGCTTTTTCAATTCGCCGTCGAAGTTGCTTACCCGTTCTGCGGGCTTCTCCAGAACTGGATTACCAAATTTCACGATGGGATAGATCATTCAGTAGTTTTTCAGTTGTTGGCAGTAGCCTTGAAAATTGCGCAGGGTTTCAGTCATGGAATCTCCGCCGAATTTTTCCAGCGCGCAACGAGCCAGGGTGAGTGCGACCATAGCCTCGGCCCCTACTCCGGCGGCTGGAACAACACAAACGTCGGAACGTTCGTAGGCCGCCTTAACGGATTCGCGGGTGGCGAAATCCACCGATTGAAGAGGACGGCGCAAGGTGGAGATCGGCTTCAGGTATCCCCGCACGCGAATGTCCTGGCCGTTCGAGACTCCTCCTTCGATGCCGCCGGCATTGTTGCGAGTTCGGGTAAAGCCAGTCGCCGCCCCATAGCCTATTTCATCATGTACGGATGAGCCCGGGGAACCAGCGGCGACGATGCCGGTACCGATCTCGACGGCTTTCACTGCCTGCAGTGACATAACCGCGCCGGCGAGCAGGGCGTCGAGGCGCTCGTCCCATTGGGCGTAAGTTCCCAGGCCCGGAGGTACGTTGTGAGCGACCACTTCGAAAACACCTCCGACGGAATCGCCCGTTTTTAGAACTTTGTCTACTTCTTCTTTCATGCGCTGCTCGACCTCTTCGTCGGCGCAATTCAGGAGTATCTCCTGTTTTTCGCCCAACCGATGGATCTGTTCCCAGGGAATTTCTTTTTCAGAGATCAATACTCCACCAACGCCGATCACATGGCTAGCGACTTCAATTCCCAATTCTCGCAGGAAAAGCTTAGCCAGCGCGCCGATCGCAACCCTCGCCGCTGACTCCCGTGCGGAGGCGCGTTCGAGAACATAACGGGCTTCAGGAAAGTTGTACTTCAGAGCTCCCGCCAAATCGGCATGACCTGGGCGGGGAGAGCCAACCCGTTTATGTTTCGCCGGATCACCTTCGGCCACGGGCAGCGACTCCTGCCAGTTCTTCCAGTCTTTATTTTCCAATAAGATGGCGACGGGCGATCCGATAGTCTGCGCCTGCCGAACTCCAGAAAGAATGTGGGCCGTGTCGCGCTCGATCTTCATGCGACCGCCGCGACCGTAGCCCTGCTGCCGGCGCCACAGGTCGCGATCGAGGAACGCCTGATTTACTTTCAGGCCAGCGGGCAGGCCCGAAATGAAAGCGACCAGGGCTTCACCATGAGACTCGCCGGCGGTGAAATAGCGCAACATGAATTTTGGATTGTATCCGATGAGGAGCTACCTGGAACCATGAGGCCGACAGAACCTTTGCCAAGAAATATGCATTTTGGTAGCCAGTTGGCCTCAGAACCTGTAGAATAACCCTTTAATTACAGGGAATTTCCAAGCTCGCCACAAGCTTCGTCTGATCCGTGTAGTGCCTGTCCGTAGTCTCTCTGGCCAAAATCAGGAGGAGTCGTGTATTCAAACCAGGGATTTCCTGCTCGAACAGGAACTGGCACCACCCTAATCCGCTGCGTAGTGGTGGACGATCACGCCCTGCTGCGTCAAGGAGTGCGCCGCTTGCTGCAAGACGAGCCGGATTTCGATGTCGTCGATGAAGCCGGCAACGGGACAGAGGCGTTAAAGATGGTGCTACAGCATCGGCCCGATCTGGTGCTGATGGACATCGGAATGCCTGGGCCATCGTCGTTCGATACTGCGAAGCTCATCGCGAAGAGTTGTCCGGAAACCAAGCTCGTGTTTCTAACCATGCACGAGGATGAAGAGTACGTCGTGCAAGCGTTGCAAGCTGGAGCAGCGGGGTATCTGTTGAAAGACACTCCTGCCCCGAAATTGATCACCTCCCTGCGTGAGGTGTATCACGGAGGAAAATGTCTCAGTCCGGAGCTACTGGGGAAGCTGGTAGACGACTTCCGCTCCCGGGACGATGGGCGCATCCGCGCTCGTCACTCCACCCTGACGCCCCGTGAACGGGAAGTTATGAAGCTGCTGGCTGAGGGGAACACGGTGCGCAGTATCGCTGGCATGCTAGGGGTGAGCATCAAGACCATTGAGGCGCACAAATTCAACCTGATGCGGAAACTTGATATTCACAACAAGGCGCAGTTGGTCACCTGCGCCATCCAGAAGAAGATTTTAAAGATGCCGATGCCCGCCTAGGCAGGGCGATTCGCCGTTAAAACAAGCGGAATCAGTCTACTTCCTGATTTCCAACGGCTCCTCCAGCTTAAAACTCACCGCTGATTCCGCTGGTAGCACCACGTCGCGATTGCCAGTGAACGCCGAGCCAGCAGTTCCGGCACCGGCCCCAGCCAAAGCACCGATAGCAGCGCCTTTACCCCCTCCGGCTAGCCCTCCAATGAGAGCGCCCACGCCTGCACCGCCGCCGATGAAGGTCGCCGTGCGCTTGCCTTTACCTTTTTGTGAGCGCAGCAATGCTGACGTTTGAATCGTGTGCTGCGTGCCGTTAATGGTGACAGAATCCAATTTCAGCCGCAGGACAGAACCACCTTTAAATCGCCCTGCTGGAATGGCTTCGACGACTGTGCCGGAAGCACTGGCACCGGCTGGGATAACGGTTTCGCCGGCAATCTGAACCGGTTCGGCCAAGGTGGCGCTGAACGTCTGGCCCGATTGGCTGATTTTGGTTCCGACAGCCTCGCCTAAGCGAACGGTCAAGATCGTACCCGTGGGGACTACAATCGGTTTAGCGGCTTCAGGCTTGCGGGCTTCTTTGTTTCCCGTCGTGCTATTCGCAGCTTGCGAGGCTGACTGGTTACTCTGCTCAGGTTCAGTAGTGGCAGGAGTTGGCTTATTGGTGCACCCGGCAAGTGAAATTACGAGACAAAACCCGAAACTAAGTATCAACAGGCGTGATCGCATGATCACCTCCATCTCAGAGAATTTGTGAAATGCTTGGGCCGCAGCGACTCTGGCAACACCAGAGCGCATGAAACTTCGACCCGTGAGTGACGTTCGGCAGCTTTAGTTCTCAGAACTTTACTCCGCATGCTGCTGTAACCACCTGTGAGTGTTCCTTTTTGTCGTCTGGAGCGCCCAATCCCGGAAGCGTGGGCGTTTGATTTTGAGGAATCCCCTCAGATTCTGAATTCGCAGTCATCGGAACCGGGGCCGAAGAGGGAACTGACGCCGCAACTGCCGCGGAAGCTGTACCCGTGGCTAAATCCGCAGCCGTTGCCGGGGCTGTAACCGCGGGTGCTTTCTTATCCAGGAATTTGGCCCGGTTTAACAAAGGACGTCCGAGGGACGGGTTGTAGGTGGTCCAAGGGCTCTCCAGATCGACCTCGCGTTCGAAGTGAGCGCGCATGCTTTCCATCTTCGAATCCAAGTCATCCAGGTAATGGAGCATAAGGGCCTCGGGAAACATCGGAAGTTTGGGTGAGCCGAATTCGTAGTGCCCATGATGACTGATGATCAGGTGCTCGAGCAGGGTCACAAGCTGTTCTGGAAATTCCGGAACTTGAGCAGCCTTGGCATGTAACATTTCCAACTCGATGATCATATGTCCGAGCAATTGCCCGCGAGTGGTGTAGGAAAATGAGCGCGTGTACGCCAGTTCATGGATCTTGCCGATGTCATGCAGAAAGGCTCCGGTGAGGAGCAGGTCGCGGTCCACCTGCGGATAATTACGACAGACCAGATCGCACGAATAAAAGAGCGAGACCACGTGATCCAGCAGGCCACCGATAAAGGCATGATGCAGAGTCTTGGCGGCTGGCGCAGAACGGTAAGCCGTGGCGATTTCCTCATCAGCCATAAAAGCCTGCAAAAGCGCTTTCAGGTAAGGATTCTGGAACGTCAACACGAAATCGACCAGCACCTGCCACAGCTCATCAAGGTTCTTCGTAGACTTCGGCAGGTAATCGCAGAAATCAACGTCCGCTTCATCCAGCCGGCGTACCTTGTGAATCGTCAACTGAAAGCGATTCTTGTATTTGTTGAGTAACCCTTTGACCTTCAGGAAATCATCCTGGTCAAACACGTCGATGGCTTCTTCGACGTTATCCCACATCTTGGCTTCGATCTGGCCAGTGCGGTCGCCAAGCGTGAGGGCGAGGTAGGGCTCACCGGTTTTCTTGGGTTTGACCTGCTTGGAAACGACGACGAAGCTGGATGTGATGACCTTGTTTTCGTGTTGCGAACAGTCGCAGATGAAGAAGTCCTTCATAGGGCCTGGAACTCCGGGAACAAATAGAGCATGACGCCCCGGCAGGCTCCGTATAGGGCCTGCGCTCGGGCCGAGCAGCTTCAGCTTAAACTAAATAATCCCGAACTTCTTCTTCTTTTTGAGCTTCCTGGCGTTGGCTTCTTTGGTAGTGGTCTCGACTGGTTTGGTCTGGTTGGCGCTGGCACCGGTATCCACATAGCCAGGCTTAACATCAATGAAGGCTTCCTCGCGCAACTTAGTGAGATAGGCACGAAGAGACGGCTGCAACTTCTGCATGTAAATTGCGTCCTGGATACGAGGCTCCATCTCTTTAAGGCCAGGAACGCCGGCCTGCTGGTGCTCACTCACCTTGAGGATCACAAATCCCTGTTTAGTGCGAATCACATCAGTAACCTCGCCCGGTTTCATGGCGAAAGTCTTGTCCTCGAGTTCCTTGGCGAGCATACCGCGTTTGAACAAGCCAAGGTCACCGCCTTGCGGCGCGCTGGGACCATCCGAATTCTTTTTGGCAATTTCTTCGAAACTCGCCCCTTTGCGGATTTGCGCCAGAAGGTCTTGAGCTTTAGCCTCGGCCGCAGCCAGCTGTTGTGGGTCCTCGGTGGCAGGAGTTGAGGTGGCAGGAGTTGTGCTCGCGGCTTTCTGGTCTGCAGGCGGATTGGGCTTCTGGGTCGAGACCAGGATCTCGCTCAGCTTAATCTGCTCCGGCTGTTGCATCTCGTCTTTGTGCTCTTCATAGAACTTCTGCTCCTCTTCCTTGGTGATCGACATATGGGAGCCTACTTCTTTTCCGATAACCTGCTGGGTAATAATCTGGTTGCGCAGGTTCTGTTTGAAGTCTTCGTAGGAGATGCCTTGGGACGTGGCCGCTTTTTCCAAGTCCTCCATCGAGTCCAAGTTCATCTGCTTGCGCATCTCGTCCAGTCGCTTCACCAGTTCTGTGTCGGCCGTTATGCCCAGGTCTTTGCCCTTGTCAAGCAACAGTTGCTGATCGATGAGATCGCGCAACACATCTTTCTGCTTTACAGTGAACACCTTGTCCGCTTGTGCTGCATCCTGTTGCTGCAACTCCTGTTTGAGCTGCTCCCGGCTTCGCAGGTATTCGGAGCGAGAGACGATCTGATTGTTTACGCGAGCGATGATCTCCTCAACTACGGTATCTGCTCTCAGGATTACAGAGAGGGGGAGAAAACAAGCAACCAGCGAAAATATCAAGAAAACCTTTTTCATGGTCGAGATTCCAGATTACGTTTACGAGGCCTAAATCGTCCAAAAATGTGGTGAATTGGTCTCATTAGATTGTAACTCTGAGCATCGGACGATGCCAGTGTGCTTGCTGTTATGATTGTCCGCTTTTCACAGTTGGTTGCCAGACCGGAGGCATAGAAATGAGAGCGTTTAGTATTCTTCTAGTCCTATTACTTGTTAGCCAATCGAATATTCCAGCAGCAGCCAAAAAGAGGTCGCCAGCAACTATTCCCGATCTTGCCCAACTGCAAAAAATGATTCACCGGTTTGCCCCAACGCCTCTGCGTGCGGATACATCCCGGCTTTCTGCTGGCGATCGACAGGCAATGACTAAGATCGTTGAAGCTGCGCGAATTTTCGACGAAATCTTCATGAAGCAGTTGTGGAGTGGGGATCTGGCGCTTTATGCCAAGCTCCAGAAAGATACAAGTCCATTGGGCAAAGCGCGGCTGCATTATTTCTGGATCAACAAGGGGCCGTGGTCTGACATCGATGATTACAAGGCATTTCTTCCCGGCGTGCCCCCAAGAAAATTGCCTGGGGCCAATTTCTATCCAGCGGATATGACCAAAGAAGATTTCGAGCGCTGGGTTGCGGCCTTGTCCCCACAGGAGCAGGAACAAGCCAAGGGATTCTTCACTGTCATTCGCCGGAAGGCCAAGCCGCGAAAACCTAAAGGCATGGTAGGACCGCCAGACAAGTTACGTGATCAAATGGAGATAATCCCTTACAACGAAGAATACAAAAGCGAGTCGACGAGGGTTGCGGACCTACTTCGCCAGGCAGCTAACCTCACGGATAATCCATCGTTGAAGAAGTTCCTCACTTTACGCGCCGATGCGTTCCTATCCAATGATTATTACGAAAGCGACCTGGCGTGGATGGATCTGGATGCTCCCCTGGACGTCACGATTGGGCCCTACGAAACCTACAACGACGAGTTGTTCGGGTACAAGGCGGCATTCGAAGCCTATGTGAATTTGCGCGATGATGCGGAAACTTCCAAGCTGACCGCTTTCACCCAGCATCTTCAGGAGATCGAAAACAACCTGCCCATTGATCCCCAGTATCGTAGTCCCAAGCTGGGTGCGGCGGCACCGATCCGGGTGGTTGACGAGATTATCAGTGCCGGTGATGGCGCTCACGGAGTACAGACCGCGGCGTACAACCTGCCTAATGATGATCGAGTAGTACAGCAGAAAGGCAGCAAGCGGGTAATGCTGAAGAACGTGCAGGAGGCCAAATTTCGCAGCGTGCTACTGCCCATTGCCCGACGGACACTGGTGACAACCTCCTTGGGCGACGTGAATTTTGATTCGTTTTTTACTCACATCCTGGCGCATGAACTCATGCACGGACTGGGTCCGCATCAAATCAAGGTGCAGGGACGGGATACCAATCCAAGGCTGGAATTAAAGGAGCTTTACAGCGCAATTGAAGAGGCCAAGGCGGACGTCACCGGGCTCTTCGCGCTGCAGTACATGATGGATCATGCGAAGCGGATGGGTGTGGACAATATTCTGAAGTCCGATGAGGCTGCGCAACGTCAGCTTTACGTGACCTACCTGGCTTCCTCGTTTCGCAGCCTTCGTTTCGGGTTGAACGATGCCCACGGCAAAGGGATGGCGATGCAATTCAACTACTTCAGTGTTAAAGGTGCGTTTGTCGAACATGCAGACGGGACATTCTCTGTGGATGTGGAAAAGATGAAATCTGCAGTACGCGACCTGGATCACGATTTGCTTACGCTCGAAGCCGAGGGGGATTACGCCGGGGCCAGGAAGATGCTGGATGACTTGGGCGTGATGCGTCCAGATTTGAGCAAGGCCCTGAGTCGTCTGGAGGGTATTCCTACCGACATTGAGCCGATTTTCGTCCCGGCGGGAGTACTTCCGCCGGGGGCGAATACAAAACGATGAGGATCAGTGTAAGGCGTAAATCCAGGCAATTCCTGCGACCACTTCCAGGCCCGCTACTTTTTCCTCGAATAGTGTCGCGCATACAGCGGAGCTTCTTGTTTGGGATCGAGTCGCGCATCACTGATCGGCCCACTCGCCACCATCTCCAGCGGCACCACGCCTGCCCAAGTCGGAAATGAGTAATCCTCTTCGTCGTCAATCGGCCTACCCTGGCGCACTTTTGCCGAAAACTCCGTAATCGGCAAGCGCATGACCAGGGTTGCCTTAAGTTCCTTCTCATTGGGCAGGCGGACATCAGCCCAGCGGCCCGGCAGCATGTGCTCTGACAAGGCGTGCAATGCTGCCAACTTCTCTTTCGGGTCGTGCACTGCCACTGCCGTACCCAGCACGACCACCGAGCGGTAATTCATCGACTGATTGAAAATCGAGCGGGCGAGCACGAGTCCATCCAGCAGGGTGACCGTCACGCAAACCGGGATGCCCTGATCCATACGGCGCAACATGCGACTGGCGGCGGAGCCATGAATGTAAAGGTTGTCTCCCGCGCGCCCGTAGCCCGTCGGGATAACGAAGGGCTGGTTGTCCAGAACGAAACCGACGTGGCAGATAAAACCTTCATCCAGGATTTGGTACGCAGTCTCGCGGTCGTATACCCCACGGTGGGATTCGCGGACGACGCGTGTGCGCGCGGTTGGAGGGTGGGATTCGGGCATCGAAAGCAATCTCCTGGCAATCGCGAAGGATGAAGAAGTGTAGCAGGAGCGAATTGTTACCCACGAGAACGACCGATGTAGTCGCGAGATCCCCGTTGCTTCGCCGTGATCCGTAGCCGGACCGCACGGCATGGGAGGCCCTCGCTTACCGGGCCACCACGGGTAGCACGACCACCGACGGATGCTTGCCATCGTGGTAGATGGTGTTACTGGCTTTCACCCAGCGAGTGCCGCGTTCGGGGTCCTCGGCGGTGTTCAGGTTGCGGTCGAAACGCGGGAAGTTGCTGCTGGAAACTTCCAGCCGCAGCCGGTGTCCAGCGAGGAAAACATTGCTAGTGGCCCATAGATCGATGGTGAATTTATAAATGTGCCCGGGTTCCAGGAGTTCCGGCTTTTCCTGCGAGTTGCGGTAACGCGCCCGCAGGATACCATCGGTCAGATTTTGCGCATATCCATCGGGACGAACGTCAATCAGTTTGGCAGTGAAGTCAGTATCAACTGCTGACGAACTCGCGTAGAGTTCTACGCTGATTGGTCCCGTGACTTCCATTTCTTCCTGAAGAATCGGCGACGAAAATACCAGCACATCGCTGCGTTGCTCGTTGGGACGCTGGTCGAATGCCCCGGAAGCCAGGTGTTCGTTGTCGCAACAAAGGCCTCCACCTCGCGTGGGCACGGGATCAGCAGGATCATAAGTGAACACGTCGCTTGCTTCCGGCCGCGGCGCAGTCGTGTTTAAAGCGCCATCACCTGTCGAAGTATTAGCCTTGCCGCCGGAATGCAGGTAGAAGCGCGTACTCTTGGCCCGAGCCAGTGGCCAATCGTCTTCGTCGCGCCACACATTTTTCCCCATCACGAAAATCTTGACCGGCTTCTCTTTCTCCATTCCGTTCGGGATACCCTTCAACAGATAGTCGTACCAGCGGAGGATTAAATCATCCGACTCCTCGATGCGAGACTCGGGTCCGAAATCTACGTCTCCCGTCTTGCCATTAAATGGCCCGTGGTACCAAGGCCCAATCATCAGGCGTTGGCCGCGCCGCGCGGCCTCGCTGCCAGCACCAGCTTTGATGGCTTCGTAGTTTCGCAATGTCCCGCCCATGAAGATGTCGTACCAGCCTCCCATGTGGTAAGCCGGCACCTGGATCTGCGCATAGTGATCTTCAATGGACCAGGTCTTCCAATAATTATCGTAAGTAGGATGTTGCAGCCAGTCGAGAAAGTACGGCGCGAGGCCCTCAGCCGTACCCGGTTCAAGCAGCGGATAGCTGGCGAGTGGAATCGTTTTTATCCAGCTCATTGCGTTCGTGTTTTTCTCCACCCTCCGCTGGAGCGTGTTTTCGGCCAGCCCCGAGGTCCATGATTCGCCGAACCACTGTTCAAAGGCGCCTCCCTGATAAGTCCATCCGTCGTGATAATTTGAAGCAGTCACTACCGGGAAGATGCCCGCCAGATGCGGCGGCTGCGCCATGGCAGCGAGCATCTGGGTTGCTCCCACGTAGGAGCCTCCAAACATTCCCACTTTGCCATTTGAATAGGGCAAAGCAGCCGCCCACTCTACTGTGTCGTAGCCATCCTCCCCCTCATGTTTGAAGGTGTACCATTCGCCCTCGGAAGAAAACCGGCCGCGGACGTCCTGGATAATAGCAACGTACCCGCGGGCTGCCGCTTTCACTCCGAACTCGACGCTGCCATCTTTGTTGTAGGGAGTCCGCTGAAGCAAGAGTGGGAACTTGCCCTCCGCCTTGGGGCGATAAATGTCGGCATGTAGAGTGACCCCGTCGCGCATTTTTGCGGAGACACCACGCTCGACCGTGATTTCATACTGATCGGCAGCGTAAGCAACCGTAACCAGCACTGCCAATGCGGTGAACCTAAACACCCATTTCGCACGGCGTTTCATTAATTTTTTCTCCAACCTGAACTTCCGAACCCAAGGATCAGGGAAGGGCGAATGGATCTATAAACAGTTGAGGCCGCCTTGGCGGCGGCCCAACTTGAATCAAAATCGTACAATGTCGATTTGCCGCTACCACGTCAGTTTCAGCGCAAACTGCAGCTGGCGCGGATCAAATGCCGCGGTCCGTTTCTGGCCGCTGTCCCACAACGGATTTACGTCTGCGACGTTAAAACGGTTGATGAGGTTGAAGGCATCGACAATACCTTCCAAGGCAAAGCGCTCGCCGAAGGCGATTCGTCTTGAGATTCGAAGGTCGGTGAACACGTCACTGGGCTTAGTCCCGGCATTGCGGCCGAGGTTCCCCACCAGGGTGCCGTTAAGGAAGCAGGCTGGCTGCAGGAAACCCGTGGGCGAGAAGCGCGAAGGAGCTGGAGTGTCCCCACAAAGATTGGGCGGCGTTCCCGCAGGAACGATAACGGGACGATCCGTAGTAGTTCCGAAATCGAAGTTTCGGTCGTCGCCGGTGATGATATTGAATGGGCGTCCCGAAACTGCCTCGATAATGGGCGCCACTGTCCAGTCACTGAATAATTTCTTGGCGAAACCGTCTCCCAGGTGACCGCTCTGGTAAACCGCGCTGAACACAAATCTGTGTCGCTGGTCAAACACAGAGTTGGAGCGCTCCGCGCTGGGATTGTAATTGTCCTGAGGCGAGAGTGGTGATTGCAAATCGGTTGAGTCATCAATGGCGTGTGACCAGGTGTAGGAGGCGAGAAATTCGTAGTGTTGCCCAAAACGCTTGCGCAGGTTGGCGGTTAGAGCGTGGTAGACGGAACTCCCGGTCGAAAAGTTAGCCGGCATATCACTGAAAGGGATGCACGCCGCTAGCGTGGTGGGATCGCAGCTGGCGTTCAGTCCATCGGCAGCGAGAATTGATTGCGCTAGGGTTACACAGCCACCCGCTCCAATAGCGCTCAAGAAGTTCGCCAGCGAGGGATTCAGCCCCGAGGGGCGGAAAAAACTCACCAGTGCGGCTGAGACCCAGGTCGGATTCAAGGGATTGCACGGATTACTTGAGCCTACCGCCAGGGGGCCGAGGCTGGCGCTCGAGAGTGGGTCGCTTAGCGCAGCCTGCCAGTTCGCGACCAAAAATTGTGACTTCACCGCGTTCGCGTTGGTGGGCCGGTTCAAATGACGACCGCCATTAAAGTTCCATTCCAGCCCGAGGGAGAAGTCGTGTCCCAGATCACGCTCGAAGCTGAAGTTTGCTTGCTGGGAGTAGGCGTACTGGAAGTTTCTGGCAGTCGGGAATCCGAAGGGTTGCAGTGACAGCGGCACCCCTGCCTGCAGATAAGCTTGGTTGACAAACGCCGAAGGGGCATTTGGCGTGGGATTAAAACGTTGCTGGTCTGGGAGATAGTCAAGCGCCTGCGAGAGTCCGGGAGGTGTGCAAAGCGCGTTCGGAATCAGCCCTTGGAACGCGTTGGAGGCGTTTACGTTTAGCGGGTTGGGAGGAAGAAGGGGATTGCTGCCACATGGCGCCCCGGGGAAAAGTATGATCTGCGGCGCTTGCGTGGCATCGGCGACATCGGAGTCGAAAGCCAGCGCCAGCAGCGGGTGGTCATAGAACATCCCATAGGACGCTCGGAAGACGCCCTTGCCGTCCTTCCATGGGTCCCAGGCGACTCCGATACGCGGGGCAACGTTATTGAAATCGCGCGGAATTCCTTGACTGATGCCCAGCGCATTTTGGGCATTTTGTGCAAGCGCATTGACCGCCCTGAATGTGGGCGTGAATTCCACATCGTAGCGCACGCCGTAGTTCAGCGTGAGGTTAGACTTAATGCGCCAGGAATCCTCTACAAACGCAGCCGCAGTGGTATTGGAGAACGCGTCGTGCGGATTGCCTACTCCCTGAATGAAATTAGAAGGAATGCCGGCGCCATAGGACTGTACCGGACTTAAGGCCGGGAATGGCGATGGGAAAAGACCCTGCTGTCCGAAGTTGTAGACGCCGCCGAAATTGACGGTGAAGTCCGCAGTCAGGGGTATGTAGTTCCCGTCCACACCGAACTTGATGTCGTGTGTGCCCTTGACAAAGGAGAAGTTGTCGGTGGCCTGGTAGCGCTGCTCGATGCGCTTCACGAACGAAAAAGGCTCACGCCCAAAGAATGCGAAGCCCGGAATATTCACCGCCACGTTGCTTCCCCCAGCACCTCGCGAGAAGCCGTAGAGCAGGCCGCGGCGAGCATACTGGAAGCGAAATTCGTTGATCTTGTCGTTGCCAATGGTCCACTGATCCTGGGCCGTGATGCTCCAATCGTGGTAGTTCTGGTTGGAGGTGCGGGAAAAAGCGTTCTGACCGAAATTCTGCGGACCTTGAGCCTGTACCTGGATGCCAGTCACATCGCTGGGGCTCACACCCCCGCGCAACATCAACCGGTTACTCGCAGATAGGTTGTGATCCAGACGCAGCGAATAGAGGTCCGTGTGTTCAGACACCGGGAAATTTCCAACCAGCGAACTCAGGCGCACGAAGGAAGCCGGCAACCCAGCGCAGATTGGATTCAATAAGCTGCAAGACGTTGGAAACTGCTGCGAGCCCGAGCCTGGTGGTGCAAAGGGCAGCAGGGCAAACGATTGCGGCTGGCTCCCGTTCACTGCAATCCCGGAAGATGCCCCCACCAGAAAGATGTATTGCTGCAGACTTAGCAGAGGGACCGGCGGCGGGCTGGCCAGAAAGGCTGCCTGCTCGGCGGTGGCTTGAATTGGAAACGTTCCTGGGGGAGCCCCGAAGTAAGCTGATACATCGAATGGCACAAGTTGAAAGTTATTAGCCCCAATGCTGGAGAAGCCGGTTTCCTGCCGCCAAGTTCCTTCGTAAGCGAAATAGAAGAAAGTCTTATTCTTCTTGATGGGCCCGCCAACCGCCGCACCGGACTGTACCCGCGTATAAGCCGGATTTGACACCGTACTGAACGGGTTTACCGCCTGGAAATTACGGTTGCGAACATAACCGAAGAGGGAACCATGAAAATCATTGGCGCCGGAGCGCGTGATGATATTCACCACCCCGCCCGATGCCCGTCCGTATTCCGCTGCGTACCCGTTAGTGATGATCTGGAATTCTTGAACGGCCTCTTGCGACACGGTAGAGCGGATACCGTTGACCGAATTATCCACCGCGTCGGCCCCATCCACGTTTACCAGGTTGGCGCGAGCGCGTTGCCCGCTCATATTCAGCCCGGATGTAGGAGCAGCTCCGATTGAGGGCGCATCATCACGGGCAAGCCGCGAATCGGTAAGGGCAAAGTTGATGTAGTTACGCCCGTTGATGGGCAGGTTATCGATGCGACGCTGCTCGATGGTATCCGTCGAAGAGCTGCGTTGTGTCTCCACTAATTCAGTCTGGGAATTGACGGTTACGGTTTCCTGTGTGCCGGCGACCAGCAGAGTAATCGGCAGATCCCGCATCTGCCCGACGGTGACGTCCTGATTCTTGGCATCCACGTCTGCAAAGCCCGGAGCGCTAACGCTAACCGTGTATTTTCCCGGCGGCAACGCCAGTAGCGGATATTCACCATCGACATTTTCCGTGGTCGAACGCTCGAAGCCCTTCGCTTGCTCCCGCGCGGTGACCGTCGCATTGGTAACCGCACCGCCTTTCTGGTCTCTTACGGTGACGTGCAGGTCACCGGTGGCGGCGCCCTGCGCGAAGGCGAACGTCGTGAGCACCACAATCGCAAACGCGATGAAAAATACTTTGCAAGTCGGGTTCATAAATCTCCTAAACTCGCTCCGCGAGCGGACACGCGGGCGGCATGAAACAAGCTCGGTAGCCGGAGAGAGGTTCCAGAGGAACGACCACACTATTCTGGGATGAGTACCGCTGGTTTTTACATCAGGAAGCGTGAGGAACGCAAGTTATATCGCGGGGAGAATAGCTTTGGTTAGGGGCTACTGACGTTGACTTTTGTGGTGTCTATTGCCTGGACGGTGAGAACGGAGGTTCGGGGGATAGGCCCATGGGAAGCACCTCACCCTCTCTGCCGAAGGTTATTTCAATGCCAGTCCCTTGGGCAACCTTAACCTCTCCGCCTTTCTGCAATAGCACGAATGCCACGGCGGCCCCCAAGCCAAAAAACCGCGCGCCGTTTTTGGTGACCGTGGCGATGGCCACTTCGGAGAGATCGTCGCCTACTTTGGCGATGAGCAAAGCGCCGCCCACCTGCACCAACAGACGTTTCTTAGAAAGTCGGGGACGCACGGTACCTTCCGAATCGGTCTTCACACCTTTGTAATCGATTGACGTGAGTGACGTGTTGGTGAAGCGCACGGTTCCATCGGGCAGAACCATGCGGTCAAACACCAGTCGCAAAGCGCCAGATCGAATCATCCTGCGGGCGGGCCTGGGCTCGACGTGACCTTCAAACAGAGTACCTTGCGGCAGCAGCACTTCGCCGTCTACTTGTACAGATTCCTCCAAACGCGCGCGGAACTCACTCGCCTTTGGAGACTTCGAACTCAGTGCGGAAAGCAGGGTCAACCGCGTGCTCTTGCCTTCCAGCGTCGCGCTACTTTGGGCCGCGACCAGGCTGCAGGCAAGAAACAAAAATGCCGGTAACGCTCGCTTACTCAACTCACACCTCAACAAAATTGACTCTTACGAACGCCGCCTGATTACGCTGCCTGGGGACGGCAACGAGAGAACTCTTGCCCAACTGGCATCAAAATCTGAAACGCCCGGGCGTCACCACTTGTTCTCAAGAGAATCGTGCTGAATGTATTCTCCACGAGATTCCATCGGGGCGCAACACCGAACAAATGACAACGCCAAAGTTTGTACTGACCGCCCCGAACCATTGCATAATCAATGGCGTGCTCGGACCCCATCACACCCTGGTCACTGGCGCAGAAGGTTTCATCGGGCGCTGGGTGCGCTCACGACTTCTCAGCGCGGGAAGAAATGTAATCTCGCTAGACCAAAAATCTAACAGCACTACTCCTGGCATCTTTTACGCCTGTGACGTCACCGACCCCCGGCAACTCCAGGAGATATTCAGGGCACATAAGTTCAATAGTATTGTTCATTTGGCATCACTCCTGCCTACCGCCTCAAAACAGAACCCCCAGGCAGCAACGCAGGTTAATATCGCGGGCACACTGAATATTTTGGAAGCCGCGCGCAACTTCCAGGTTCCCAGGATTGTCTATGCGAGTTCGCTCAGCGTCTACGGATCAAGCGGCGCATCCGACACGGTTTCTGAGATCTCTCCAACGGCGCCGGAAGACCTCTATGGAGCAGCCAAGAAGTATGCTGAGGCGTTGGGTGAAGCTTACGCTTGCAACCATGGAATCCAGTTCACGGCCTTAAGAATTTCAACCGTCCTTGGCCCGGGCGCAACGGGCACTGCCTCGCCTTGGCGTAGTCAACTCTTTGATTTTCTCGGCGACCAGCGGAGTTGCGAAATATCGATTCCCTACAGGCCGGATGAGATTCTTTCCATGGTCCACGTCGAAGACTTGGCGGACGTGTTTGCAATCCTCCTCGACGCCAAACAGACGGCTTTTTCGGCGTATAACGTTCCCTCTGAAATCTGGCAGTTGAGTGACTTAGGTAAAGAAATCCAGGTTTTGAACAACAACATCCGCATAACTTTTGGCGACCTCAGGGTGACCGGGTTCCCCAGACAAATCAGCTCGGATCGTTTCAGGACAGAGTTCAACTACAAGCCGACGTCACTGAAAGAGCGCCTGAACAGGGCAAGACAGCGGACGCCCGCATGATTTCTCCCCGCGTGGCGCTCTCCTTCAGGGAAGCAGAATTAGAAAAATTCACCCATGCTCGGTGCGCTGGCCGCGGCGCCAGGAAGGCTTGTCACTCCCAGTCCCTGGAGAAGAAGTCGCAGCGTGCTCTGATGCTGGTACATCGTGGTGGACTGAAATCCTTTCTTTGCTTGCGCGCTGACCACCACCGCAGCCACGTGCCCGCCGCCATTGGCAGTATCGTTGCCATCAGATTCGTCAAACAAAATCACCAGCAATCCATCCTTCTGGAAAACAGGGTTCGAGATCAGCGGATCAATGTTCACTCTCAGCCACAGGTCGGCCACTGCCAGTGGGCCATCGTGAGCGTCGTCCAGCATATTAGGGACGATGAAGGAATAATTCGGTAGATGGCCGGCTGCAAGATCGGATTTGAATTGATCGAAGGAGACCAGATTGTTCGCCTCGCTGGTGCCGGTCACGTCTGTAAAATACGCGAAAGGATTGTGCCATTTCACATAAGGATAAAACACAAGATCATTCCCCGTGTAGCCGACCGAGGGGAGATTCTCCGCATAACACTTCCAGCTTTTGCCCGCCTTGACTAATTCGCGAACTACGTTGTCAGCGCTCACGGTCCCATTAAATAAATCATCGCTGGGGGTGTCTAATCCTGTCGTCAACATGAAGTAATTGCCGAGTGAAGGATGAATGTTCGCAAAATACTGGGTGGCCAGACTGTATTGCGAGGCGAGGTTATTAAGATAGGGCATCTGTGAATTGCCAATCACATCCGAATAGCTATGGTTCTCCTCCACCACCAGAAAAACATGCCCGAATTGTGGAGTTCCGTTTGGAGGAGGCGTGGGTGTCCCCCTGGACGAAAGCCCTCCACATCCGAACAGAAGCAAAAGGCCGGACAGCGCTAAACTTCGCATTGTAATTACCATGTAACGCATCGAACACTCCCTTTCGTCGCACCCTGCCTGGGCAGATCCTGAAACAGCTAGGGACGCCAGCTTGGCAGAGAGTCGATATATTTTCGACGTGAACTGAAAGAGGTAAGTTGCCTGCGGGATTGTTCTTTCGCTGTGCGCTCGAGCATTTATAAAAACAATTGTCGATGGATATCGTCTGCTGAAGAATGTGCTGCTAAGAATAAACAGGGCCCGGTTTATTGACCGGGCCCTGCCCTTGACTGAATCGGCGTTCTGCCTTAATTCACGTTCCTGATATACGAGTTCAACGAATCGATGTCGGCACCCGGATCCCTGCCATCACTGGCCGTGCGCTTGTACGGACTGGTGAGGGAGAGGTGATAGTCGCCGCCAAAACCATTCTTCAGGTTGACGTATTCAACCGCCGTCTGATTAGCCGTGAAAATGTTTCCGCCCGGCCATGTGGGGTTCTGGCCGTGCATGAGCATTCCTCCGGGAATCAGGTTCCCTATAAAAGTGTAGGTCCAGCACGCGTTAAACTTTCCCAGTGGGCCGTTGGGTTGATTGGTGGCGCAATTGGATGTTCCCCCCGTCGTCCACGGTCCGTAGTAGCCCGCCACGATGATGTTGTCCCTGACGGTGATACCGGTCTGTTTAGTCCTGGTCGGGCCTCCCAATTCCAGCATTCCCGCGTTGGTTGGTGTGCCCTCGACTGTGGTCGCGACCACAAACGTGTTGTGCTGCAGGGTTACACCTTTCAGGATGTCCGAGGATGGCGCGCTTATTCCGGTCGCAATCTGGTTGTAATAATTGGTGCACTTATAGCAGTTCTTGTAAACCAGATTTTCGAACAGGTTGTCATGCACCGAATCGCTGTTGCCAGCGGTGGCATAAGCACCATTGTCGTTAGGGGCGTCCGCAATCTGCACTCCCTGCCCGCCACTGATCATGTGGTTGTAGCGAACCGTTACATGGGTGACGTAGCAATTGGGACACAAATTCACCCTTCCCTGCGTCTGGTTCTTAGGCGTCAACAGAATGTGGGCGCCGATTTGCGAGAAGCCGCCCCAGGTATTCTCCATAATATTTCCTTCCACCAGGGCCCGGGTTCCGTTCTTCATCTCATAATGGTTCTTCACGGTAAAGGTTGTGCCGAAGAAGCTGGGGTCGGCCGGGTTCCATAACATCGGCTTATACAGATGGTTGCGGCGTACTTCAATATCTCCCGGGATGTCCACCGAGGCGCCGCCTCCAAATAGGATATTCTCGGCAGCGGCCTCCAAAAAGTTATTCACAATCTTATAAGTCCCACCCCCCACCGTGTCATTCCCTCCCAGGATCGCCTGCGCGTCGGAGCATTTTCCGGACGATCCGGCAATGCAGTGAAAGTCGTTCAGATACGAATCAATTACTGCGATGCTGTGCCCGTCGCCCAATTGCACGCCGTGGGTCGTCTCATCCCTCGCCGTACCGTGCATCCAAATACGATCCAGAATGATCTTTGTGGCTCTCGGAGTCTGCACGAAATCAACTACAGCTCCGCTTCCGGTGGGACGCGTAATCTCCAAACCGATCAGCCGGTAATGATCGCCGGAAATCGTAATTGGCGTTTCGCTGGGTCTGACCAGGAGCTTTGCCAACCGGGTGCTGGAAGGAACCCCGCCCGCCGGACACGCAAATGGCGGACGGCCGGGAAGTGAGGCAACTTTCGCCCAACACGGCGTCATGCGCACGCCCTCCGCCGGTAAATTAGAATCCACCGTATTACTGCGGATGGTGATCCAGTGATTGTCGTCGCAATGCTTTGCAGGTAAGGTAAAGCCACTGACATTTTCATAAGTGGCGCCCGCGGCCAGCATCAGCGTCTCTCCGCAAACCGCGCTGTCAATAAAGCCTTGCAGCTTTGCTCCCGCCGGAACTGTTATGACTCTCCCTGGCGAGGGAGTTGCAAAGCGAGCGGTGAAGAAGCATGAGGTTGGCAAATTCGCGGTGCGGTCCGTCTTCATTCCCGCAAAGTTTGTGAAGTTTCCCCGGTTGCAATAACGATTGTCTGCAGCCGTGGAAAAAACTGTGATGGAGACTGGTTTTGTCTGGGAGTTGCCAGCCACATCACTGGCTTTTAGCGAAAACGCATACGTCTTGCCGCCGGTCGGCGTACCCCAAAGCAACCCTGAACTGGTGAGCGTCAGTCCTGACGGCAAACTGCCGGAAGCGAGCGCCCAGCGGTAAGGACCGCCCGCCCCCCCAATGGCTAGCAACTGTAAGTTATAAGTGACCCCGATAGAGCCGTTGTACAAAGGCGAACTATTGACGATTGAGGGTGCGACTGCGTTACAGTTCACGATTACTGCGAGAAGAAATGTCAGAATAAAAGCAGTTCTGGTGAGCACGGAGATTCTCCTTTTCCTCTTTAGGAATTTAGAAAGGCATCACGAACGCTGAGCGCGAGCCCGCTTAATCCGCACAGATTATTACCTTGGATTAAACCGACGCCATGGCGTAGACGAAGAGACTTGCACTGCAAACAACGAACAACAGGTAAAAACCTGAGAGAATAGACAGGTAAAAACCTGAAATTGGCCTGATTTCTTATCTGCGATGTGCGGGCATCTTAGGTAAGGTCGGAGCAGAAATCAAGACACAACTTTGAATAAAACAAATAGTTGGTGCATGCCGGGCAGCTGGGATTGCCTCCAGCGGAATCCGCGAGCTAGGCCGCTCCCAGTGCCCGCGCGATTTCGGTATGGCCTTTTTCATTGGCTAGTTTCAGCGGCGTAACGCCAGCGTCATTTTTTGCGCTTGGATCTGCCCCATGCTCGAGCAGTAGAGCGAGCATGGCGGCATTTCCCTGCTGGGCCGCTTCATGCAAGGCGGTCCATCCTTGCTGCTGCCGCGCGTTGGACGGAGCTCCGTGTTCGAGCAGAAGCCTCACGATCGCGAGATTACGTCCCGCAACCGCCGAATGCAGCGGCATGACCTTCATCGGATTCTTGGCCGCTGCCTCAACTGCGGCACCGTGTTGTAATAAGAGTCTCGCGGCGTCTTCCTTTGCGAAGTAACAGGCCAGGTGGAGGGGCGTGAACCCGTCACCGGACGAGGCGTTCACCAGCGCGGGGTCGTTGCCGATCAACTCGGAAATTCGATCGGTGTGACCCAGACTTGCCGATTCAAAAATATCGAGATCAGGCTTGATGGAAAGCAGTACGTTAAGCATGTCTTTGCGTTGGCGATAGAGTGCGTGCATGACCGCAGAAACCCCGCTGCTGTCGCGGGCTAAGGCGAGCTTTGCATCTTTGGCCAACAGTTGCCGGGTTTTCTCCAGGTCCCCCGATTGGATCGAGGTAATAATTTCTTGTTCGTCGTCCATGTTTCTTCTCCGACTCGGTAAGTTAGTTAGCCATGCTAACGAATTATACTAATGACAATCGGGTTGTCAACCGCGCAGGATTGTGGCCTTCCTCCCGAGGGCATTATTATTCTGATCCCATTCAGTCGGCATAACAGGATGTTGGATGGGATATGGATAGATCGGCGCCAGGATCCGCGAAATGAGGAGAATGAGAAATAGGACCAGCACCGAGCGCGGGGCCAGAGACGTCGCTGATGGTCTGCACTCGGCGGCGATCCATCTGCTGCGCAGGGCCCGTAAACAAGACACGGCGACAGGTGAGGGTCCGGCGCGACTATCTGCATTGTCAGTGCTGGTGTTCGGCGGCCAGACGACTCTGGGACGGCTGGCTGCGGCGGAGCAGGTGAAGCCTCCTACCATGAGCCGTATCGTGGCGGGGTTAAAACATAGCGGACTGGTCCATATTGAGGCTGACATGCGCGACGCGCGGCGGGTCCAGATTGCTGCCACTGCCAAAGGCGTGCGGCTAGTCCAGAAAGCGCGGCAGCGGCGGATTGCCCATCTGGCGAAGCAACTTGGGCGGTTAAGGAGTGAGGATCTGCGGGCTCTGGCCAAAGCCGTTGAGGTCCTGGAGAAGACAATCAGAGACTGGCGCTAGAATCTTGGGGTGGCCCAGGCCAAATGTGGTTTATGATTTGAGCAGGCTAGGTCTCAATCCCCACATAACAAATCCGCCCGACAATGTAGTCCGCCGAGGTCTCCCCCTCCTCGATGGTCATGACCTCAATGGGATAAGCCTGGTTATGCGGCCGTAGAATCAGGTGGTTGCCGGCGACTTCTACATACTTCACGGTGCAGGTGCCGTCCTTTAAGACAGCGTACATGTTGAATTCGCCCTTGCGATAGGGCTTGAGCGAATTGTAGTGCCGATCAATTAACACCGTGGCCCCAGGCAGCAGTCGGGGATACATGCTCATACCCTCACGGGCGTCGAGTTTGATCAGCACGAAGCGTTCCCAGTTATCGCGATTCCCTTCCATTTCCGCGCGCAACCGGCGCAAAAAGCTTTTCTTGAATTTCAGGATCTCCCGCACGTTCATGCTCATGATAAGTGGCTCGGTGGCGGCCACCCTGGCCTCGGCCAGCAGCACATTATCGAACTCGTCTTCGCCCGGAGGCACGATGCTGGCACGTTTATTGATCTCGCTGGGATCCAGCAGGTCGAGCACAGAGAGATGCTGCACGTTGAGCACCTTGTCCATGCCTTCCAGGCTTAGACCACGCTTGCGGTTGAGGAAGTTGGAAATGTGAGCCTGCTTGAAGCCGGTCTGCTCAGCCAGACGAAGGCCGGTCAGGTCGCCTTCTTCAATGCGCTCCCACAACTGTTTGCGCAAATTTTCTTGCAAAGCTCGGAATTTCATCGAGGAAGTATAACATCGACGTTATAGCATTTCGCTATACCAAGCTTAAGTCTCACATCTGGAAGGAAATAGAATTATAGGAGAGGCCCATCCTATAGGGCTTTTTTTGTTTCGGCAGTTGGGCTTCCGGAGATCAACTTCGTCGACTCTGCGAATCCTTATGCCTCTGCAATTAAGAGCTTTTGCCGGTCGCTAATAGCTTGACTCCCCAATTCATACGGAGGCACTCATGGAAACAGAACTGAAACATGAAAACTATTTGCAGTTAGAACTGAAGTATTGCTAGCGGTGTGGCGGATTGTGGTTACGCCAGCGAGGGATGCAACAGGTGTACTGCGCATCCTGCGTTCCCAAAATGGCGGAGTTCTGCGCGCCGCAAAGAACCATTAGCCAACCGCGTTTGCCCGTGGCCGACCGGTTCGAATTTGTGTAACCATGATGCCCAGAGACGCCACCGCCAGGAATACGATTCGCAGCGTTGCTACAGATGCCATCACCAAAACCCTTATTGCCGGCACGCTGGCGACAATCCTTCCCTGGGTGACGGCGGAGAATGGTCCCGCTCACTCACAACCGCATGACTGGTCCCCGGGGGAAAACCCCGATCTTTGGCTTTACCGTGCACGTACCGTGGGAATGCTGAAGCGATGCGCGCGGCTGTCGGTAGAGGTTGGCAGGCTACCGTCGCTACTGGGGCGAGAGTTCTTCCGCACTCACGTCCCCTCTTACACCGTGACCACATTTGAAGACACTGTAATCTTTGTGCACGACGTAGAGAACAGCCTGGAGAAGCTGGACCACTTTTCACAACAGTTAATCGCGAGGGTTGTCCTGTTGGATTACAGCCACGACGAAGCGGCGGATTTGCTGGGCTGCCGCCGCCGAACTGTGGGCCGGCTCTATCCAGAGGCGGTGGATCACCTCAGTGAAATCTTCCTGCACGGCGGGTTGCTGGAGCTGATCGTGGACCCGGAATCGGAGCCCGCAGACAAAGACGAGGGCTATGTTGCATCGACCAACTGAGTGCCTGGAATCGGCGCGTTGCAAGAAACGAAGGTGGGATTAGCAATCCCACCCTGTTCATACTCTTCGCTGATTCAACTATTTCTGGCAGGAGTCGCTAACCATCTTCACGTCTGTGACTTTCAAATGTCCGTGCTCGGCGTCACTTTTCTTCATGCCACTATCTTTGGCTGCCTCTTTTGCGTCTTCTTTCATGTTGTGCATCTTGGCATGTGAAACAACACCGGTTACCGTAACTGTGTGACCGACGTGATCGGCGAGAGGTGTTCGACTGCTGCGGATTTCCCAAGTGCTCCCATCGTTGGCAGTCAACAGGAATTCATTGGCACTGTCGCCTTTTGATAGGCAACCGGTGACATCTCTCACGTCACCCTTCGATTTAGCGAATGCCGAGGACGTACAGAGAGCGGCAAGAACCAGAAATAGCAGGACTTTGCTTATTTTCATTTTCTCCTCCTCAGGAGCGTTACCTGTACCATTTGGGAGCTCTACAAACTACGAGCCTACGAAATTGCGCACCGGACGGTTCGGAAATGCGAAACCTCACCCCGACCGGTTTAGCGCCGGGATGACAAGATAGCTACTTCGGTTGGACGTTGCTGCCGCTCGGAGGGTTGTTTGGGATGTTGCCCTCGGCGGACCACGGGATTTTTGGCGACAGGGAAAATAGCCCAAAAAATCTTGTCAAGGGGGTACGAGCGATCTAAAACTTGTAAGTGATTCTGAATAAGGCAGAAAATAATCTCACTGCGGGCGCGCCGAAAGGCGCGCCCTTCGTTTTTTGAGGCTTATGGCACGAGCATCGTCAAACTCCAAGGTAAAAAAGGCCGCCAAGGCGTCATCGGCAGAACCAACAAAGAAAAGTTCAACACAAGCAGAAAAGCTGCGCGCATCGCGTTGCCGGAACTGCGGGAAGAACTGAAAAACCAAGTTGGGAATGACGCCCCGAAAATCGTGACCAGCCTGATTGATGCGACCGCCAAGGGCAGCTGCGGACATGCGAAATATTTGTTTGAAATGATAGGACTGTACCCTGCAGCGGCATTGGACCAGGAAGACCTGGAAGAGGACTCACTGGCGAAAAACTTTGTTGCGGCGTTTGGGACTTCCCGAAGACCCCATTCTCGAAACCGAGGTTAAAAGTGAAGGTGCGAGTCAGGATGCCGGCAAGGGCACTGAAGACAGCAAGCCCGAGCCCCTGTCATCCGCAACCGATGCCGTAGAATGAATTGGTCGTTGATGGTTAGTCGATGGTCAGCCGTGAGGCGGCGCTACGCAGGGTACAACGGCGGCTTCGATCAGCCGGGCATCAATCGGGCGAACCGGGTCAAAGGCCCATTTGCACGTGGGACTCGCAGGATGGATATGACATGGGTGACCGGCCGGATCGCGGTCGGTGGCGGGATCTGGAATCAGGAGAACATGGCGGCGGTGGCACGCGCAGGCGTGACCCACATCATCGACATGCAGATCGAGTTTGACGATACTTCGTTAGCCGCGCCCTTTGGCATCGAGGTGTTGTGGAATGCCGTAGACGATGATTTTCAGCCAAAGTCTCCCGAAGTTTTCCGACGAGGCGTGGAGTTCGCGCTGGCCGTGCTGGATGAACCGGGAACGAAGCTGTACGTGCACTGCGCTGCGGGGGTTCACCGGGCGCCGATGATGACCTTGGCAATTTTGTGCGCGTTAAGTTGGAACCTTGCCGAGGCCATGCAATTGATCGAGGCGCGCCGTCCAGTGGTGGATTTCGCTGACGTGTATGTGCAAAGCGTGGTGAAGTTCCTGCAGGATTACGTGGCCGCTCGAAAATAGACAGCAGGCCGCAGGCTGCCTGGACTCTAATGTTTAAAAGCAAGCGTCCGGGACATTTCTTGTCGCGGGAATAATTCTGAACACCTGATTGTCATCATGGTCCCAGCAAGAAGTTGCGAATGGGAGAGCGCCGCATAGCGCTTAAAATTGGCAGCGCAGATAAGTTGCTCGAGTCCCTGGAGGTTGGAAGGCGCATGAACGGTAATGGAGGAGTTATGTTGGCTCGTCGCCGCCACTTGTGGCCCCTTTTTTGCTTGCTGCTGTCGGTGCTCGCGTCAGCCACCATGTCGCATGCGCAGGCGCTGGCAATGACGAACATCTCAGACGTCGTCTACCGAGCGGATGGCACGCCAGCTTCAGGCGTTTTATTGATCTCCTGGCCGGCATTTAGCACGTCCGACGGCAAACCCAGTCGCATCCGGCACGAAAAACGTCACGCTGGGAGCACAAGGGGCGCTGTCAGTATCGCTGGCGCCGAACGCTGGAGCAACTCCTGCGGCCACGTACTACACCGTGGTGTACCAACTCAGCGATACGGTAAAGACCGAATTCTGGACCGTCGGAACAACTTCTCCGACAACTATTGCAGCAGTTCGCACGACCCTGGGTACGGGGTCGGCAGCACAGATGGCTTCCAGGCAATACGTGGACAGCGTGGTTGGAAGCAAAGCGACGGATACGGCTGTCGTGCACAAAAAGCGGTGTCGAGGCAATCAGCGGCACCAAACAATTTTCGACTCCTCCCAGCGTACCCGCACCCGCGCTGGCGTCAATGACGGAATCGATTGCCAGCCGCGACATTGCCGACGAAGAAAAGTTCAAGGAAGGCCTGGCGAAGGTGATCGACGGAACTGTGGAGTGTTTGAACGCCTCGATCTGGGCCAAGGCAAACCAGCCTTAGGTGTGTTGGAAAATATTCGCAAAACACGGAGGAGAAATGAGAAGGCGAGTTTTGGTAGTCCTTTTGACGGCGATCAGCGTCGGTTGCATTCACAAATCATCTGGGCCGGGTCTCAGCGTGGGAACGGGTAAATGTCAATACAGCGGCGTTGGCGCAAATTAATGAAGACGTCGCCAAAGGAATTATCGCTGTGCAGCAGGCCGGGACGATTACGGTCCAGCAGGCGGCACCACTTCTAAATTATCAAGAAGCGGTGGCGAAAGATCATACGGCGCTCGAGAATATTTTCGCGAGTGGTTCTTCTCAAGCGGCGAGCCAGTCGGCTCAGATTCAAGCGCTACTCAACGAAATCAAAGATCAAGGCACGGCGCTGATTCAATCGGGCGGACTCGGGATCAAGAATCCCAAAAGCCAACAGACGTTTACTCAAGACTTGCAGGGAATCATCAACCTAGCCGAAGTAGTTCTGGCCGATTACCAACTGGCGGAGGGAAAATAACGTGGCAAAACTGGACGCAGAAGGTATCGCGTTACTAATCGAACAGCTTCTGGCTGACATTGCGGCTGCGGGTCCGGCTGCAATCGAACTCTACCTGAAACTGCAACTACTGCTCAACCTCGGCCCAGACGAGCAGGCCAATGTTTCGGCTGCGATCAGGGCTGGACTGGCCACGGATGCCCAGACGATCGCGGCTGTGGAGGCATGGAAACAGCGCATGGGAGTCTAGGGTCGGACAAATTGAGGGCGAAGATGCCTGGATGCTATCCAACCTCTTCGCTCCAATTCTCAAGAGTCTTCTTCACCAGCGCCATGAATTGATCGGCGACGGCGCCGTCGATGATGCGATGGTCGTAGCCGAGCGTGAGATGCACCAGCGAACGGATGGCGATGGAATCGTTGCCATCTGCGTCGGTCACGACGACTGGAGTCTTGGCGATTCCTCCTACACCCATGATGGCTGAGTTCGGCTGGTTGATGATGGGCAGACCGAAAACAGCGCCGAACTGGCCGGGATTGGTGACGGTGAAAGTTGAACCTTCGACCTCCTCGGGCTTGAGCTTCTTGTTGCGTGCACGCTCGCCCAGATCGGTGATGCCGCGTTGCAGGCCGAGGAAGTTGAGCTCGTCGGCATTCTTAAGCACCGGGACAATCAATCCCCAGTCGAGCGCGACGGCGATCCCCACGTTGACGTGACGGTGGTAGTGGATGTTCTCGCCTTCTATTGAAGCATTGACGATGGGAAACTGCTGCAAGCCGATGATGGCAGCGCGTACGAAGAATGGCATGAAGGTCAGACGCGCACCGTGGCGCTGTTCGAACGTGGATTTCGTCCTATTGCGCAAGCGAACGATGTTGGTGATATCCACTTCGAACATGGCATGCACGTGCGCGCTGGTGCGGCGGGACTCGATCATGCGCTGCGCAATGATCTTGCGCATCTGGGTCATCGGAACCAGTTCGGCGGGGATTGTTGCGGGAGCGGTTTTTGTCCCGGTTGCCGGCGCGGCTGCAACCGCCGACGCGCGCGACGCAGACGGAGCAGAAGCAGTTGGCCCCTGCTTCTCAAGGAATGCCGTTATGTCCTGTTTGGTGATGCGGCCACCTAGGCCACTACCCGTAACCTGAGCCAGATCGACGTCGTGCTCGCGAGCGATCTTGCGCACCAGGGGAGATGAGCGAACATGTTCGTCTTCGGCGTGATGCGGGACTTCGGTAACCTGCTTGGTCTGCGGCGGCGCCTGGGCACCTTTTGACTCAGCGGGCTCTTTACGCTCAGGAGCAGCCGGAGCGGACGATGAAGCGGCGGGCTTGGCTGACGCCGCAGGTTTCGACGGAGCTGGCGCAGCCGCTTCGCCATCAGCGGAGATCGTCCCTACGACGGTATTTACCTGGACCGTGCTGCCTTCGGAAACTTTGATTTCCTGAAGAACGCCTGAGGCAGGCGCGGGAATCTCGGCGTCCACCTTATCGGTGGAAATCTCAAACAGCGGCTCATCGCGCTGCACCTTCTCGCCCGGCTTCTTCAGCCACTTGGTGATCGTGCCCTCAAAAATGGACTCGCCCATTTGCGGCATGACGATGTCGGTCGGCATAATTCCCTTTCCGGCGGCCCACGGATCCCAATATCGGGCCAGATGCAACCTTAGATTATATATGCGTGGCAGCAGCTACTCGTTCGAGCTAACTGGCGTTCATCCTGTCAACCAGCCAATCAATCTTCGTCCATTCCCTCTTTGTGCGAGCCTTCCGACGGCGCATCAACTCCAGAAGTCTTTTTCCAGTAATCCTTTACTCCCGGCGGCAGCTTCTCCACGCGTGAAAGGAAGCCAGTGAGCTTCCAGATGTCTTGCTCGCTGAGAGCCTTGCTCCATGCCGGCATGCCGCTGTAACGCACACCGGTGCGGATGGCGTAGTTGATGTGCCATTCCGGATCATCCATCGGGTGGAGGATGAGCTGAGGAACCGGCGGGTAGAAGGCATGCGCCAGTTGAGATGGTTTCTCGTCCAATCCGCCGTGGCAAAGAGCACAATTCATGGTGTAGATCTTGATCCCGTCGATCAGATTTTCGTCGGTGGGTGGCACGGGGTTATTGACGCGCGGGGCGTGGCGTTCCATGGAGGCGTCCAGGGCCTTGTTGGCGATGCGGATTTCAATTCGAGGTGGCGTCGCATCTGCATTGGTTGAGAAGAAACCTAAATACGCGTAAGCCAAGCCACATAGGACCAGCACGAGCAGGGTGATGATAATCCCAAGAATGAAATTACGCACGTAGCCTCCTGTTTTTGGGGAACCCGTCCGGCGACGAGCTATTCATTATCTATGGCAGCCGTATGCTGCAGAATAGCAATCGCATCTTGCGCATCAGATTCCCGAACTTGCAACTTGATGCCACCCATATGGGAATGCCAGCCGCCGACGCGCAACATGTTTTCATCCAAGGCGAAGCACTCGATATCGGCGGAGTCCAAACGAGAACGGGCTAACAGAAATTCCGGTTGGTTATGGAATGTTGCGACGGTAATGAGCTTCTCTTCAATCATCACAAGGGAGTGGTTTTTCCTTACCTAATAGGCTTTCAGCCTGCGCGCCTCCCGCACCACATCGCTCACCTTGGGAAGAAAGTATTCTTCTTGCGGCGGCGAGAACGGTACCGGCGTATCCAGCGCGGTGATCCGGACGATGGGCCCGTCAAGGTCATCGAAAGCTTCTTCATTGATAATCGCGGCGATTTCTCCTGCTATGCCTCCAGTGCGAACATCTTCGTGCAGCAGTACCACTTTGTTGGTCTTCCGAACGGTTCCAATAATGGCTTCGCGATCGAGCGGCGATACCGTGCGCAGGTCAATCACTTCTGTTTCGATTCCTTCCTTTGCCAGAATCTCGGCAGCTTCGAGTGCGACATAGACCATGGCCGCATAAGTAATGATGCTGAGGTCGCGGCCTCCTCGGGCGATGCGAGCTTTGCTGAGGGGAACAGTGTAATCCTCGGCGGGCACCTCTTCTTTGATGCGTCGGTAGAGATATTTGTGCTCGAAGAAGATTACCGGATTGTTGTCACGAATTGAGGCTTTGATGAGTCCCTTAGCGTCATAGGCACTGGCTGGACAGACAACTTTCAAACCAGGTGTGTGGACAAAATACATTTCGGGGTTTTGAGAATGAAATGGTCCGCCGTGAACATTGCCCCCGCTCGGCCCGCGAATCACCAGTGGCGCAGGCGCTCCCCAGCGGTAGTGAGCCTTGGCGACCATGTTGGTAATCTGGTTGAAGGCGCACCCAATGAAGTCCATAAACTGGAACTCGGCTACCGGACGCATTCCGGTAAGCGCCGCCCCGAACGCCGCGCCGACAATCGCGGATTCCGCAATAGGCGTGTCAATGACGCGCTCGGGACCGAAGCGGCCGATGAAGCCGTCGGTGACTTTGAATGCCCCGCCGTAGATACCGATGTCCTCGCCAATGCAGAAGACGCTGGGATCGCGTTCCATTTCTTCCCAAATGCCCTGGCGGATGGCTTCGAGATAGGTGAGTTGAGGCATTGAAATTGTGCGGTTGCTAACTACTTCAAATGTACTACCGCTTCTTTCTCTTTCGGATTCGGAGTGCCGGCTGCGGATTTGGTTACACGAAACTTGGGCATTCCGTACTTTGGTTTTATCTCGTGGCACCCCTCTTCGCAGTACACCCCGCCGGCGGCGGATTCGGGTGTGGGCATTGGCGACTCAACTGCAAAGTTGCGATCGGCCTCGAGTTCGCGGTCCACGTCCGCGATAAGCGCGCGGTTCTCGTCTGACGTCAGCCACTTCTTTACATCCACAAGATAATTTTCGAAACGAGCGACGGGATCGCGCTTGCGCCAGTATTCGAAAAGGGGCTTGGGGACATAGTCTGCGGCGTCGTGGATAGCGTGTCCTTTCATGCGCATCATCTTGGCTTCGATAAGTGTGGGGCCTTGGCCGTGCCGGGCACGCTCACAGGCTTCATGGGCAGCGTCGTAGACCTGGCACGCGTCCGTGCCATCAACAATCACGCCGGGAATGCCGTACGCGATCGCACGTTCGGCCAGATCCTTCACGCAGAACTGCAGGTCACAGGGCGTGGAGTATCCCCAAAGATTATTTTCGACAAACAGTACGAGGCCAAGCTTCTGTACTGCTGCGAAGTTCACGCCCTCATAGGTCACCCCAGTAGACTGTCCAGCATCACCGATGTAAGTCATGACGGCGAGGTTGCGTCCCTGAAGGCGGGCGCCCAGAGCCACCCCAGCCAGCACCGGAATCAAATCGCCGAGCGTCGAAGTGGGCGCGACCACGTTGCGCTTTTGAATGTCGCCGAAATGAGAGGAGGCATCCCGCCCTTTGGTGGGAGAGCCGGCCTTTGCCATGTACTGCATCATGACGTCGCGGGCGGAGAAGCCGCGAACCAGGAGCGAACCCTGATTGCGGATCATCGGCGCCATCCAGTCGTCGGGGGTGAGCGCATAGGCAGAAGCGCAGGAGCACGCTTCCTGACCGAGTCCGAAATACACCCCACCAACAACTTTTCCCTGCTTGTAAAGATTCTCGAGAGCCTGCTCCATCTTGCGATTGAGGAGCATCCAGCGGTAGATCTCTATGCATTGCTTCTTTGAAAGATATTTCGAGTCTCGAATCGGCGGTACGGGGGCGCTCAGATCGCCAGTAACTTCATATTGGAGTTCGTCTCCGACACGAACCTGTCGCACCTGGAAGGCAGGCTTTTCCAGGCGGTAGTCGGAAATGGTGTAGGTGCGCTGATTCGTGAGCGAGTTTGAAATTGACTGCGCGCGTTGGCCCCGGCCGTTTGAACTGCCTCGTTGCTGAGTTTTTGAAGACTTACGCTTTTTTGCCATCGCGATTGATCGGTTTAGAACTTAGAAGAATGCTAACGCTTGCGGGCGTATTTCACCAACCCAAGGACGTTCCTCGCGATCCAGGAGTCCATGCTACGAGCTTCACGCCCAAAATATATCTTCTTCTTTATGCAGATTTCGTAGCTCGCTCGGCGGCTTCAGAGGGACTCCGACGGAGTGACCCAGAAGAGCGTCCAAAGATTCGATCGTCATGACTCCGCTATTGAAGACCATGCCGAAATTGTGAGAGGCCGAATTCGCGACTTCTTTCAACAAAAGTGGATGCCCGAGTTCTTTGGCCAGGGACGTCACCGGCTTCGAAGTAATTCCACAGGGGATAATCAACTGGAATTGATCTAAATCTGTATTCACGTTCAGAGCGAAGCCGTGCGAGGTGATACCCCGTGAGACGTGGATGCCGATGGCGGCGATCTTGGCAGCTTCTCCCAAGGTCATGTGCGCCTCGCTGACGGTCGGGGTTTTCTCGATGTCGACGGCTAAACGCGACCGTTCCCCACTTCGCGGCGGATTCGTCCAAACGCCGGTCAGGCCCGCGATTCGCCCGGTAGCAACGCCAAAGTCGACACAGGTGCGGATCAAAACCTCCTCCAAGTGGCGCACAAATTCCACCGCTCCTAACGTTTTTCGCTTCCCACCGTGTGAAGCGAAACTGCGGAGATCAAAAATCGGATAGCCTACCAGTTGCCCCGGGCCGTGATAAGTCACGTCGCCACCACGATCGCATTCGAATACTTCGACGCCCCGCTCCGTGAGCTGCTCAGGCGAGGCGAGTACATTCCTGGACTTGGCGTTTCGCCCCAGCGTAATCACCGGCGTGTGCTCCTGCAGCAAGAGGACATCGCCGATACGATCCTCTTTACGAAGGTCCACCAGTTTCTGCTGCAGGCGAAGGCCTGTGGCGTAGTCGATTATGCCGAGTTGGAGGAGAGAGATCACATTGCCCCCCGGCAACTACAAACAATCATTCTATGGCAAGGTCAGAAGATTCGGGAAGAAGTGCTAAGTGATCGAGAATGCGAAAAGATCTTATGCCAGCAGCCTCGCCGCATCTTTCGCGAAATAGGTGAGAATGATACTTGCTCCGGCGCGGCGGATCGAAAGCAGCGATTCCATCATCACGCGGTCACGATCGATCCAATTATTGTGCGCGGCAGCCTCGATCATGGCATATTCGCCCGAGACTTGATAGGCGGCAAGTGGAACATCGAATCTTTCGCGCGCGGCCGCGATGACGTCGAGGTACGGCATCGCCGGCTTGATCATGATCATGTCTGCGCCTTCCTCCAGATCGAGTTCAATCTCGCGCATCGCCTCGCGAATGTTTGCCGGGTCCATCTGATAGGAGCGGCGATCACCAAACTGGGGCGACGAATCGGCAGCCTCGCGAAAAGGACCGTAGAAGCCAGAGGCAAACTTGGCCGCGTAAGAAAGGATGGGCGTATTGATGAAACCGGCTTCGTCCAAAGCCTTGCGGATAGCCGCTACTCGCCCGTCCATCATGTCGGACGGAGCGATGACGTCCACTCCGGCGCGGGCCAGGGAAACAGAGGTTCGAGCTAGCAGTTCCAGTGTGGCGTCATTCACGATTTCAAAATCGGTCGTAGTCGTCCGGGGAGCGGCTACGGCAGCGCCTAACGATTGGGGAGTCGCGCGGACAACACCACAATGCCCGTGTGACATGTATTCGCAAAGACAGACATCGCCCATCACAATTAAATCGGGGAGTTCACGCTTAAGAGCGCGAGTCGCCCGCTGCACGATTCCGTCCTCGGCCCATGCGCCGCTGGCGACTTCATCTTTGTTTTCCGGGAGACCAAATAGAATGACCGAGGACACACCCGCCGAGTGAGCCTCACGGGCCTCTTTAACTGCTTCATCCACGGAAAGATTGAAGACACCCGGCATGGAGCGGACTGCTTTGCGCGTCGCTTTCCCCGGGCAAACGAACATGGGATACACCAGCGACTCCGGGGTTAAGCGGGTTTCACGCACCAGCGATCGCAACGGCTCGGTACGGCGAAGTCTGCGCAGGCGTGTGAGTGGGAACGCCATGGGCCGATTCTAGCAGACAGGGACACTCCGCGATGGGTTGGTCTCCGTCTGACAGGCATTCCTGCGCGGTCAGCAGCGTGCAGTTCAGCACCTGTGATAACCCTCGACTAGCACAAGCGCAGTGGTGCCGCAGGGAATCCTGCACGGTCAGTACCCAGCCAGGAGGGTACTGAAGTAATACCGTTTGTCCCTGTTTACCTTCAGGCAGTCCCTCAGGGCGACTAAAATTTGGCTAAGGCAAACTATGTCTGGAGAAATTTCCCTGTGGCGTAACTGGTGGGTCGGCTGTAGCATCGGTCTCCTCCTGTTGCTGGCCGCACTCTCGATTATGATGCGCTCGGGTTTCGGGCTCACTGTTTTGGGAGATGTGACTGCTCTGCTCCTGCTGGGGTTTGCCACCGGCATCATGTTGCTAAACGCTTGGCAAACGCAGGGGCAGACGCGTGCTTTCTGGGCTCTGATTAGCGCCGGGTTTGTTCTTTGGTTCTTGAATCAGGCCGGTTGGACCTGGATCGAAGTTGTTCTCCGGCGGCCGATACCGGCTCCCTTCGTCGGCGACATCGTCCTTTTCATCCATATTGTCCCATTCATGGCTGCCATTGCGATTCGTCCCCATCATCCTTCAGAAGAGAAGAAGCTCTACTTCAGTACGTTGAACTTCCTGATGCTGTTGCTATGGTGGGTTTTTCTATACATGTTCATCGTGTTCCCCGACGAGTACGTCTTGCTGAACTTGCCGGTGTACAGCCGCAGTTGGGATCGGCTTTATTTGGTGGAAAATTGTCTATTGCTGTTATCTCTCGGTTTAGCTCTGGCCAGCGCCAGCGGGGCATGGCGAAGAATTTATCGCAACTTATTTATTGCCGCCGCGCTGTATACCTTGGCATCCGAAGCCATAAATGCGTCGATTGCAAAGAACCAGTACTACACCGGGAGTTTGTACGATGTGCCGTTCATTGCGTGCGTATGCTGGTACTGTTGGGCTGGGCTGTTAGCGCTGCGTTTGCGGCCTGAGTGTGATCCGGTCAAGGCCACGCCCGGGCGATGGATCGGATTGGCCCCGCGGCTGGCTATGCTGGCAATTCTATCCTTGCCGGGCATGGGATTTTGGGCTCTGTTCTTCGACACCGCGCCTCCACAACTGAGGCAATTTCGTCTTCTGGTAACTCTAGCAGCAATGCTTGCCCTGGGATTCTTCGTGTTCATCAAGCAATACCGGCTGGATCGAGAGCTAATCCGTTTGTTGCAAGAGTCGCAACGCAGTTATGAAAACCTGGAGCGGTTGCAAAGCCAGCTTGTGCAAAGAGAGAAACTCGCATCATTGGGTCAGTTAGTGGCCGGCGCGGCGCACGAGATCAACAATCCCCTCGCTGCCATTCTGGGATATTCCGAGCTCCTGACGTCGAACGTTTCGCTGGACACCGATCAGCTTTCGATGGCGCGCAAAATCGGACAACAGGCCCGCCGCACTCGTGATCTGGTTTCTGACCTGCTCAGTTTTGCGCGGCAAGCGCCAGCCGAAAAATCCCTGGTTGACCTTGGCTCGCTGCTGCAGCGCGCCCGCAAGATGGAAGCTTTGCAAGCGGAGAGTAAGAAAATCACCATCGATATCAAAATTGAACCCAACCTCCCGCGTATCTGGGGTGATGTCAACCAACTCTTCCAAGTCGCCCTGCAAATTATTGAGAATGCCATCGACGCGCTTGAAGAGGTGGGAGGTGGTCGATTGGAGATCACACTTGGGCGCGAGGAAAATGAATTGGTGGCGCGATTTTCCGATACCGGCCCGGGTATTCGAGATCCGCAGCGAGTGTTCGATCCCTTCTATACCACTAAGCCGATTGGCAAAGGAACAGGGCTAGGCCTCAGCGCAACTTACGGCGTAGTACAAGACCATCAAGGCCAGGTTACCTGTTACAACCGGCCCGAGGGCGGTGCGGTTTTCGTGCTGCGCTTACCAGTGGTTCAGAAACCGGCTGTGGCTTTGGGTGCGGCGCCAGGCTAAAGCATATCGATTCGTGATTTGGTAGCGTCGGATTTCGGCTACCTGGCAGCCCTTTCTCAGTTGCCTTCAGATGATCAGACGCCACCGTCTTGTCCCTAAACCGCCCCTGGGTCGGCGGTGTAACATTATTTTCGATGTTGCCCCCGCCCCTCATCCACAACAGTGCCCCGGTTCTGGAATTTGAATCCCTGCGCGAGCTATTGCGTGGCTATTCATCTTCTCCTCTCGGCCATGATCGCGTCTCGGCTCTTGCCCCGTCGTCCGATAGCAATTGGATCGAAAACCAGCAGCGACTCACCGACGAGATTCGGGAATTCCGCCGGGCGGGCGGTAGATTTGATTTTTCAGGATTGCTGCAGATTGCGACTCTTATTGAAAAGTCCCGCATAGAAGGCGCGGCCCTGGAGACAACTGAGATTCGCGACATCGTGCTGGTCGTGGATCGAGCTGCGGAGTGGCGCGAGATCGCTTTGCATCCTCCCGCGGCCATGAAAGGGGAATGGAATGCGGTGGCTGCGCTTTCCACCGCGATTATGGACTTTACTGATTTCCTCCGCGCCTTCCGCAACAAGATTCTGCCGGATGGCACATTGGACGACCGCGCCTCTCCGGAACTGGCAAGAATCCGTCGCGACATGGAAAAGCAGAAGCGCCTTATCCAGGACTCGCTCCGCGGCTACCTCCGAAAACTTGCCGAAGGCGGCGCGGTGCAAGATGATCTGGTTACCATCCGCGGCGAGCGCTTTGTAATTCCGGTCAAGGTGGAACAGAAACGGCGTGTACAGGGCGTGGTGCACGGCGCCAGTTCGAGCGGACAGACTGTATTTGTCGAACCTCTTGAAACCATCGAGCAAAACAACGAACTGGTACGGATGCTCGATGAAGAACTCGCGGAGATCCATCGCATCCTGCTGGAAATGACGCGGCGCATCGGGCAGAGCAGCGATGCCATCCTTGCCGCCAATCAGACGCTTGCAGAACTGGAATTGCAGTTTTCCAAAGCACGCTTCGCCGAGAAATACAACTGTGTGGCGGCCGTTCTAGTAGAAGCGAGCGGAGCTCGACTTGTTCTTCATAATGCGCGCCATCCATTGCTTGAAAGAAATCTGAGAGCGAAGGGCGGACGCGTTGTCCCCGTCAGCATCGAACTCGAGGGCGAGCGCCGGCAACTGATCATCACGGGCCCAAACACCGGCGGCAAGACTGTCGCCCTTAAGACGCTTGGTCTGCTCGCGCTCATGGCGCAGGCGGGAATTCCCGTCCCCGCGGACCGCGCTGAATTACCGGTGTTCGATTCGGTTCTCGCGGACATCGGCGATTACCAATCCATCGAGCAGAATCTTTCGACATTTTCTGCGCACATCACCAACATTGATTTCATTTCGCGCACCGCCACACCACAGTCTCTGGTATTGCTCGACGAGCTAGGCTCCGCGACCGATCCTGAGGAAGGTGCGGCTCTGGCCGTCGCCATCGCCGATCACTTTCGGAGAATCGGTTGCATGCTGGTGATTTCTACGCACCACACCTCTCTGAAAATTTATGGCGCCAACACCGCAGGAGTAGTGAACGCCGCGGTTGGCTTCGACGAGGCCACTTTGCAGCCCACCTATGAGCTCAAGATTGGCGTCCCCGGCGCGTCCGCGGGAATTAACATCGCGCAGCGGCTGGGATTGAATCCGCAGATTATCGAATCTGCCCGCTCACGGCTGGGCACACAGACGCAGGGTGTCGCCCGGTTTCTCGACCGCCTGCATTCCGAATTGCATGCAGCCGAAGCCGAACGCTTCACACTGCGGACTCGCGAGCAAGAACTGGAACGCGAGAAGGCTCGCCTTGCCACCGAGGGCAAAAAAGAACAGCAGGCAAAAATTAAAGAAATGGAGAAAAAACTGGAAAGTCTATTGCGCGACTTCGAATATCACGCGCGAGAAGCCGTCACCGCGATTCAGGACCGCGCGGCGGCACAGAAACTTTCCAAGGACTCTGAACGGCGCATTGCCAAACTTCGGCGCGAATTCCGCGAGCAGTTCGATTCCACTATCGTCGCGCATTCCACTGGCGCCGATCAGGGCGATCCTCACGCCCAGCCGCAACTGGTCAAGCACGTGTCTGAAGGAGACACGGTCAAATTGAAATCTCTAGGACGCCCGGCGCTGGTGGCGCGGCGCATCGACGACAATCACTTCGATGTGGAAATCGGCGCCATGAAAATGAAGATCGCGCGCGATGACATTGCCGAGGTGCTGGTGCGCGCGGCAGCGTTCCCGGTAAAAGCTGCGCGAGCGCGCGGCATCTCCGTTTCGCTGGAGAGTGAAGACCGGAACGTGCCGTCCGAAATCAACGTGATCGGGCGCACTGTAGACGACGCCACCCGCGAAGTCGAAAAGTTTGTGGACCGCGCCTTCCTTGCCGGATTACCGCGCGTGCGCGTGGTGCATGGCAGCGGCATGGGCATCCTGCGCAAGGCCTTGCGCCAATACTTGCAGAAGCATCCGCATGTAGAATCGGTCTCGGAGCCGCCCCAGAATGAAGGCGGGGCCGGGGCGACGGTGGTGGAGTTGAGAGTGTGAATCAAGCTCTGGAGTCAAGAGCTCTCGATAAGCAGAAGTTTTGATCTTGTTTTGCACACTCATCCACAGGTAAGTTTTAATTCCAACAGCAATTCCAAGAGTCCTCGGACAAAGACCTCTTGCTTATGAGGCCCTTCCAATGGAACCTTTGTATGTTTTCCGTTTTGAATTGCTACTTACATGACCCAGTCCTCTGACTTCAAAGACACCCTCAAGCAGCAGGCGGACATCGTCCGCATCGTCGGAGACTACGTCAAGCTGAAGAAGGCTGGAGCTCAGAACTATTCCGGGCTGTGTCCATTTCACAGCGAGACGACGCCGTCGTTTTCAGTGCATGCTTCACGCCAGTTCTATCACTGTTTCGGTTGTGGAGCTTCCGGAGATGTGTTCAGCTTCGTCCAGAAGATCGAGAATATTACTTTTCCGGAGGCGGTAAGAGCCGTCGCGCAGAAGTTGGGCGTTGCGCTGCCTAAGGTCAACTTCAGCAGTCCTGCTGAAGCTCAGCAGGCGAAGCAGCGCACGGCGTTGCTCGAAATTCACGAGCGCGCCTGCGCTTTCTTTCAGGAACAATTAAAGCGACCGGAAGGCGCGCGCGCCCGCGAATACCTTGCTGGACGCGGGTTAGACGAGGAAACCATTGCGCGCTTCCGCATTGGTTACGCCCCCGACTCGGGCTTCGTCTTGCGCGACCGGTTGCGCGCGGAATTCGGCGACGACATTCTCAAGGAAAGCGGACTGCTTTCATGGAAGCAGGAGGATAGCCGTCAGCCCTCAGCCGTCCGCCCTCAGCAAAAGAACATTCCCAAACAGCCTGATAATTCTGAGCGACCTGAGAGTACCAAGGCCACACCGGTCTCCGCGGCGGTAATGTACTCCAAGTTCCGCAACCGGGTGATCTTTCCCATCGCAAATGAGGCCGGACGGGTAATCGCTTTCACTGGTCGCACTTTGTCCACCGACGAAAAGGCCGGTCCCAAATATCTGAATTCGCCCGAGACCCCCATCTATTCGAAGTCGAGGGTTTTGTTCAATTTTGACCAGGCCAAAGAAGCCATTCGCAAACTGGACTATGCCATCGTGGTCGAAGGCCAGATGGATTGCATTTCAGTTTCGGCCGCTGGGTTTCGCAATGTGGTCGCTAGTTCCGGAACCGCGTTTACCGAGCCGCAGGCCAGGCTGCTCGGTCGTTTCAGCAAGAATGTGGTGGTCAACTTCGATCCTGACGCGGCGGGAGCAAAGGCCACCGAACGCACCCTTGGGCTGCTGGTCGAAGAAGAATTTCAGATCAAGGTGCTCACCCTCGAAGCCGGGTTTGATCCTGACTTGTACATCCGGCGTAAGGGTAAAGACGCATATGCGGGCGCCCTCAAAAACTCGCAACGATACTTTGACTACCTGATCGAGCGTGCCCGCATCCAATTCCCCGTCCGCAGCGCCGAAGCAAAGGTCAAAGCGGTCAACTATCTCCTGCCGCATATTCAGCGCGTGCCCAGCCGGATCGTGCGCGACGAACTTTCCCAGGAGATAGCGCAGAAGCTGGGCATTGATTCAGCCGTGCTGCGACAAGAGTTGAAGCATGCCGTCGCAAATCGGTCATCAGCAGCCCTGAAGGCTCCCGTGGAGGTGCAGGCGACCGACGCTGAACGAATTCTGATTCGGGCGCTCACCTCCGCGACCGAAATGCAAACCGCGGAGACCCATTTGTCTGCCCGTGATGGCGCCGAAGAACAGTTCGATCCTGCCCGCCAGGCACGATTCGTGCTTCAAAATGAACGTCTGCATGAAGGTTTGGCGACCGAGCCTCTGGTGGAAGCGCTGCTGCACTCCGGCTCCAATATTGCCGATGTGTTGGAGATACCGCTTTCCGACCCGGATCGGCGGCTGCTGGCTTCAATTCTGATGAAGGAGGAGGAAGAACAAACAGCCGAGCGACTGGACGGTGCCGTTCGAGCTCTGCGACGCATCGGCTTACGCCGCAAACTTGAGCAGGTACAGCGCGAGTTGCAGGCGACGCGTGGCAAAGATGCGGCAAAACTACAGGCCCTGCTGACCGAGAAAATCAGAATCAAGCGGGCGTTGATGGATCCAGGGCTTGTCGAAGAGAGCGGCCCCACCCAGCCTCACGGCGAAGTATCTTGAAACAAAACCGGGCGGAATGTCATCTAAGTTATTAGTGTTGTGTGGGATGGGTGGCATGTTGCGTGGGATTCGGGACCGCGGGCGGCAGGCAACTCGGTATGCAGGGCACTAGCTCCCATGCTATACTCTTTGGGTTTGTGCCGACTCGCAACTCCGCACCTCAAAGTTCCCACCCTGACTAAGTTTGCCGTCCTTCTGTAGGGACGATCTTGTTATCGAGGAATCCTTGGCTCTAGAAGACAAGTACGACGACATTAAAAAGCTGATTGATGCAGGCAAGGAGAAGGGATATCTCACTTATAGTGAGGTCAATGACCTTATCCCGCACGATGTGCACTCTCCCGAAGACCTGGATGATCTGCTGACTACGATTGGTACGCAAGGCATCGATGTGCTGGAGGGACCGAAGCTACCTTCGTCCGCGCTCGATAAAAAATTCGAAGAAGTAGAAGAAGGCTCCGAAGACGTCGAGCTGGATCTCACCCCCGGCGCCCTGGAAAAAACCAACGACCCCGTCCGAATGTATCTGAGGGAGATGGGGACTGTGCCGTTGCTCACCCGCGAGGGTGAGGTGGAGATTGCCAAACGCATCGAGCGCGGGCAGCTTCGCGTGCTCAAGGCGCTATCCCGATCACCGATCGTCATCCGTGAGTTGCTGGCGATGGGCGAGGATCTCAAGAAGGGTGTGCGATCCATCAAGGAAGTAGTTACCTTTGATGAGGAAGAGCTCACCGATGAGATTCTGGAGAACCGTCTCAACGAGTTCACGGGAAAAATCGATGAGTTGGCCAGGCTGTATAAGAAAGCCAACCAGGTGGCGGAGAAATTTGCCACCGTCTCACAGAAAAAGCGTCCGAAAGATTATCGCCGTTATCGGCTGGCATTCGCGCGCTCCATCGTGCGCGTGTCGCTGGCGGTGCGCACACTGGGATTCACCAATACGGAGCGCAAGCGGCTGATCGAACGAGTGAACCGTACAGTTGACGGAATGCGTTCGATGGACCGTCACGCGCAGAATCTTGAAAAAAAAGCCGATGCAACTCGCAGTGAGGACCAGCGCAAAGAATACCGCCGCCAGGCCCGCCAACTGCGCAGTGATCTGGAAAAGTTGGAGACTGAAGCTGGAGTGTCGTTCCAGGAGCTCAAGCGCACGCAGCGCGAGATCATCCAGGGCGACATGGATGCGGAGTACGCCAAGCGTGAACTGATCGAGGCAAACCTCCGACTGGTTGTTTCCATTGCCAAGAAGTACACCAATCGAGGCTTGCAGTTCCTGGATTTGATCCAGGAGGGCAACATCGGATTGATGAAAGCCGTGGATAAGTTCGAGTACCGCCGCGGGTACAAGTTCTCCACCTATGCGACGTGGTGGATTCGCCAGGCTATTACGCGGGCCATTGCCGACCAAGCGCGCACCATCCGTATTCCGGTGCACATGATCGAAACCATCAACAAGCTGATCCGGACTTCGCGGCAATTGGTGCAGGAATTGGGGCGCGAGCCGACGTCGGAAGAAATTGCCAAGCGCATGGACATTCCAGTCGCCAAAGTGCGCAAGGTGCTGAAGATTGCACAGGAGCCCATCTCTCTGGAAACGCCGATCGGGGAAGAGGAAGACTCGCATCTGGGCGACTTCATCGAGGATCGCGCCGTAGTGTCGCCGGCCGAGGCGGTGATCAATGTCAACCTCAAGGATCAGACGGCCCAGGTGTTGCGCAGTCTGACTCCACGAGAAGAAAAAGTCATCAAGATGCGTTTTGGGCTTGAAGATGGCAGTGAACACACGCTTGAGGAAGTTGGCCAATCGTTTGCGGTGACTCGCGAACGCATCCGGCAAATCGAAGCCAAGGCTTTGCGCAAGCTGCGTCATCCATCGCGTTCGCGCAAGCTGCGCGCTTTTTTGGATGGGGTGCGGGACTAGGGACAGAATCACATAACTTCCCGATCGCCGACGACTCGGGAGTCATCCTCCATCCGCAAGCTACCATTACGCTCTAGCGGACCATCTGCCGTACCACAGACGCGTA
>Ga0209802_1000079_pt1 | contig 65697 bp, 58 predicted proteins | sample GraSoiAngelo_129_FD_185886 | JGI IMG/M metagenome (GOLD analysis project Ga0209802, IMG submission 185886) | Grasslands soil microbial communities from the Angelo Coastal Reserve, California, USA - 14_0927_12_40cm (SPAdes) (version 2) | ecosystem: Environmental > Terrestrial > Soil > Grasslands ...
CCGGGGCGTGTCCACCGACCGGATGTCGATCATCTCGTACGGCGAGGAGCGTCCCGTCTGCACGGAGAAGAACGAGGCGTGCTGGAGCAAGAACCGGCGGGCGATGTTCCTGTCGAAGGAGCGCTGAGGCCCTGGGCGCCTATAGGACTTTAGTCCTATACGTGCCCCGCCCTCGACTCTTGGGATACCATCCCGGCCGTGACCCGGCTTCGCCGGATGCTCCTGGTAACCCTCGCTGTCGCCACGTCAGTGGTCGCCCCGGTCGCGGCCACTGCCGCCGACGACAAGACCGTCCTGCTGATCTACGCGGAAGCCCGGCTGCTCCCGGCCATCGTCACGGCCGACCACGCCATCCGCTCGACGATCCAATCGCGCTGGCCGTCGCCTGTCCGCTTCTATACGGAGTACCTGGACCTCTCGTGGTTCCCGACGAAAGGGCAGGAGCGTCAGCTCGGCCGCCTGATGAAGCAGAAGTACGCTGGACGCAACATCGACCTCGTCATGGCGTGCGGGGATGCGGCGCTCCGGTTTGCGTTGAGGGAGCGTGCGAGCCTGTTTCCGGATGTCCCGATCGTGTTCTGTGCCGGCGAGTATGAGTCGATCCGCGACGCACGGCTTGCGCCCGACGTTACCGGCGTCACCATGCTCGTGGACTGGACGGCTGGGGTGGAGCTGGCGCTTCGTCTCGAGCCACGCACGCAGCGGGTCGTCTTCGTCGGAGGCACCGGCCCGACCGAGCGCGTATGGGAGGGCCTGGCCCGGCAGGCGTTCTCGAAGTTCGAGAACCGAGTCACGTTCAGCTACCTCAGCGGACTTCCGATGTCGGAGATCCTCACCGCGGTCGCGACGCTGCCCAAGGGCACGGTCGTCGTACTCGGCGCCTTTCTCCGCGACGCCGCCGGACGCACCTTCACCACCCAGGAAGCGCTGTCGCTGCTTGCCGGTGCTTCGACCGCGCCAATCTATAGCTTCGGCGAGTCCCTGCTCGGTCACGGCATCGTGGGCGGCCCCTTGATCAGCTTCGAGGTCCAGGGCGTCAAGGCGGCCGAGCTGGGGCTGCGGATTCTCAGTGGGCAGCGTCTTGGCCCGGCCGATGTCGTGAGCGACCATGCGAACCGCTACATGTTCGACGCGCGCCAACTGAGGCGATGGGGCCTCAGCGAAAGTCGGCTACCACCCGGAAGCGTCGTGCTCTTCCGCGAACCGACGGTCTGGGACCTCTATAAATGGCACGTTGCAGCGGCCGGCGTGGTGACCGGGCTCCAGGCGCTGCTCATCGTGGCGTTGCTCATCGAGCGCCGCCACCGGAAGCGAAACAAGCGCCGGCTCGACGAACGCCTGCGCTTCGAGACGCTGCTGTCCGACCTCTGCGCCGGTTTCCTCAAGATCCGTGCTGACGAGGCCGATCAGCAGATCGAGCGCAGCCTTCGCCGCATCGTCGAAGACCTCGGGGTCGACCGCGCGAGCCTCGGCGTGTTCACCGCCGAGAGCCTGATTCGTGTCACGCACTCGTGGACGAGGGAGGGGATCGCTCCCGTGCCGCGGGTCTTCGAGGCCGCGGAGTTCCCGTGGATCACCGGCCGTCTCCGCGACGGTCACGTCGTCAGCTTCTCCCGGCCCGACGAGCTGCCCGACGAGGCCGTGACCGACCGCTCCGCCATCCTGGCGTTCGGGACGACATCGGTGGTGCTCGTGCCCTTCATCATCGGCGGCGCCGCCGCCGGGGCGCTCGCGGTCAGCATGCTCCGGGTCGAGCGGGAGTGGCCGGAGGAGCTGGTGCAGCGCTTGGGCCTGTTGGCCGAGATGTTCGCCATCGTTCTTATGGGCCGCCAGGCCGAGACCGCGCTCGAGGAGAGCGAGAACCGGTTCAGACTCATGGCCGACGCGGCCCCCGTCATGATCTGGATGGCGGGGCCCGATGGGCGCTGCATCGACTTCAACCGCCCGTGGCTCGAGTTCACCGGAAGGACGCTGGAGCAGGAGCGGGGTGACGGCTGGCTCGAGGGTGTCCATCCCGACGACCGGAAGGAATGCATGAGCCGCTACCTCGAAGCGCTGGAAGCGAAGCAGCCGTTCACCATCGAGTATCGCTTGCGAAGGTGCGACGGCCTCTACCGCACGGTGCTCGATCACGGAGTCCCGCGCGTTGGCCGGGACGGCAGCTTCCGAGGCTACATCGGCAGCGCCATCGACGTCACCGAGATGGAAGCGGCGCACCAGGCCCTCGTCGAGAGCACCGCGCTGCGCAGCGCCATCTTGGGGTCGCTCTACGGGGAAGTGGTGGCCCTGAGCCGGGACGGCGTCGTCATCGCGGTGAACGAGGCCTGGAATCGGTTCGCGCAGGAGAACGGTGGCGATCCGGTGATCGTCGGTGTCGGCGCCAACTACCTCGAGGTGTGCCGGCGGGCGGCGGCGAGCGGCGACCCGGAAGCCCCGAAGGCGCTGGAAGCACTGGAGAGCGTGCTCGAAGGCTGGACGCAGCGGGCCCTGCTCGAATATGCGTGTCATTCGCCGTCTCGAGTGCGGTGGTTCGCGATGACGGTGGAGCCGTTCAAGCGTCCCGAAGGCGGCCTGGTCATCTCGCACCTCGATATCACGAGACGCCGGCGGGCCGAAGACGAGCTCGAGCACGAGCGAGAGGAGCTGACCCACGCTCTGCGCGTGACGACCCTGGGGGAGCTCGCCGCCTCGCTGGCCCACGAGATCAACCAGCCCCTGGCCGCGATCGTCAGCAATGCGCACGCGACCCGCCGCCTCATGGAGTCCGCCACCCTCGACCGCGGCGAGATCCTGCTCGGGCTGCACGACATCGCGGATGACGCGAAGCGGGCGTCAGAGGTGGTCCGACATCTGCGCGCGCTCTTCAGGAAGGAACACGTCGACCAGCAGCCGCTGGACCTCAACGACGTGATTCGCGAAATCACCCGCCTCCTGGGCAAGGACCTGGAACGGAAGCGGATCTCGTTGCGGCTCCGTCTCGCCGACGACCTCCCGCGCGTGCTCGGTGACGTCGTCCAGCTCCAGCAGGTGATCTTGAACGTCGTGGTCAACGCCTGCGAAGCCATGGCCGACGACGACCTGCGCGACGTGAGCATCGAGACCACGCGACTCGACCCCGGAGCCCTCGAGATCACCGTCGAGGACACGGGGAGAGGGGTCGAGGAGTCGGAGCTGGAACGCATCTTCGACCGCTTCATCACCAGCAAGGCCGGCGGGCTCGGCATGGGCCTGTCGATCAGCCGCTCGATCATCCAGGCGCACGGTGGACGGATCTGGGCCACGCGCAACAAGGACCGCGGCCTCACGATGCACATCGAGATCCCATGTCCAGGAACCTGAACCGAGCCCCGACCGGCGCTGGAGTCGTGTACGTCGTCGACGACGACGAGTCCGTGCGCAGGGCGATGGCCCGACTGATCCGCTCCACCGGCCTCGACGTGGAGACGTTCCCCTCGGCCGGTGCCTTCATGCAGCGCAAGGTGCTGGACCGGCCCGCGTGCCTCCTGCTCGACGTGCGGCTGGCTGGATCGAGTGGGCTGGATCTCCAGTCCGACCTCGGCGAGGCTCAACGCGGCCTCCCGATCATCTTCATCACGGGCTTCGGTGACGTCCCGATGAGCGTGCGTGCCATGAAGGGTGGGGCCGTCGATTTTCTCGAGAAGCCCTGCAACGACCAGGAGCTCCTGGACGCCATCCAGCGGGCGCTGGCCCGGAGCCGCGAGGGCCAGGCCGAGACGGCTGAACGCCAGGAGATCCAGCGCCGGGTGGACAGCCTCACGCCGCGTGAGCGCGAGGTGTTCGCACTCGTGGTCACCGGCATGCTCAACAAGCAGATCGCGGGCGAGCTTGGCGCTGCCGAGAAGACGATCAAGGTCCACCGCGGCCGCATGATGAAGAAGATGCGGGCGGAATCGGTGGCCGCGCTGGTCGGGATGGCCCAGAAGGTCGGTCTCCGCCCATAGATTCCCGGCGCCTTTGCTGATACCTTCCGATCGGAATCCTATCCGCGATATCGTTGTGGGGAGACAGTGCTGTCCCAATCACAACGGCGGCCGAGTGCAACCGCGTCGCGACCCGCGCCGACGGTCGGCGTGGTGGACGACGACACCTCGCTGCTGCGGTCGCTGAACCGGCTGCTGCGGACCGCCGGTTTCACCGTCGAGACCTTCGAATCTGCCGAGGCATTCCTGCAGGCGCGGCAATCGTCACCACCGGACTGCCTCGTGCTCGACGTCCACCTCGGCGCGGTGAGTGGCTTCGACGTGCATGCCCAGCTGGTGGCTTCCGGGACGCCGGTCCCGACGATTTTCATCACGGGCCACGACGACACCGCCACGCGCGAACGGGCGCGCCGGGCGGGTGCAGTCGCCTACCTTTCCAAACCCTTCGACGACCAGGCACTCGTGTCAGCGATCAGGAAGGCGCTCGACCATTCGTCGAGCGGAGAGGGTCGCGAGAGCTAGATCGGGCAGACGATCTGGCCGAGCCGGGCGGTCAACCTGGCGTTCTCTCTGTAGTCGACCGGGACGTCGATGATCGACGGGCCAGCGGCGGCCAGCGCTTCGGCCAGCATCGGCCGCAGATCGCGCGCGGCGGTTACGCGGTAGCCCTTGGCGCCGAAGGCGTGAGCCAGCTCGACGAAGTCGGGGTTCGAGAACGTCGCGCCTGACGCCCGGCCGAAGCGCGTCTGCTGTTTCCACTGCGTCAGGTTATAGGCGTCGTCGTGGAAGACGACGCAGACGACGGCCAGCCCGAGCCGTCGCGCCGTCTCGAGCTCCTGGACGTTCATGAGGAAGCCGCCGTCACCGCTGACGGCGACGACCTTGCGGTCGGGGTGGACGAGCTTGGCCGCGATGGCGGCCGGTAACGAGAAGCCCATCGCCGCGAAGCCGTTCGAGATCAGCACGGTGTTCGGCTCGTAGGCGGGGAAGGTCCTCGCCACCCAGAGCTTGTGGGTGCCGACGTCGGAGACGAGGACGTCCTCGCGGCCCATCATCGCCCGCAGGTCGTGCAGGATGCGCTGGGGCTTGAGTGGGAAGCCGTCGTCGGTCGCGCTCTCCTCCAGCTGCTCGAGGATCAGGCGGCGAAGCCCGAAGAAGGGCGTCGGATCCTTCTGCCCCTTGACGAGCCCGTTCAGCAACTCGAGAGCCTCGCGAACATCGGCGACGACCTCGACGGCCGGCTGGTAGTAGCTGTCGACCTCGGCCGGCGTGAAGTCGATGTGGACGATCGGCTTCTTGCGCTCGGGGTTCCAGAACTTCGGTGCGTACTCGACCGGATCGTACCCGACCGCGACGATCAGATCGGCTTTCTCGAAGCCGTAAGAGACGTAGTCCCGCGCCTGGAGCCCGGCCGTCAGCAGGCAGAGGTCGTCGTCGTAGGGCATCGAGCCCTTGGCCATGAACGTGTGCACGACCGGGATGCCGTGGCCGCGGGCGAGCGCGCGCAGCGCATCGGAGGCTTGCCCGCGAATCACGCCGTTGCCGGCGAAGATCAGCGGGAACGACGCCGCCTCGATCAGTCGAGCCGCCGTCTCGAGCGCTCGATGGTCCGGCGATGGCCGCCGGGTCCGCTCGGCCGAAAGCGCCGCGCCGTCGGCCGACTCCTCCGCCACGTCCTCGGGGACTTCGACGTGGCAGGCGCCGGGCTTCTCCGACTCGGCCAGCTTGAAGGCCTTGCGGATGATCTCGGGAATCACCGCGCCCGTCTCGACCCGCGTGTTCCACTTCGTCAACGGACGCAGGTGCTCGACGATGTCGATGTACTGATGCGACTCCTTGTGGACCCGGTCGCGGCTGGCCTGGCCGGTGATGGCGACGAGCGGTGCGTGGTCGAGATTGGCGTCGGCAACACCGGTCGCCAGGTTCGTCGCGCCCGGGCCGAGGGTGGACAGGCACACGCCCGCGCGACCTGTCAGCCGGCCGTAGGCGTCGGCCATGAACGCGGCCCCCTGCTCGTGGCGCGCGAGCACGAATCGGATGCGTGAGTCGGCCAGCGAATCGAGGATGTCGAGGATCTCCTCGCCGGGCAGACCGAACACGTACTGGACGCCCTCGTTCTCCAGGCACCTGACGATCAGGTCGGATGCTTTCACGGCCCTAGGCGATCCAGACCGTCTTGATGTTCACGAACTCCCGGATGCCGTATTCGGACAGCTCGCGACCGTAGCCGGAGCGCTTGATCCCACCGAACGGCACGCGGGGATCCGACTTCACGATGCCATTCACGAACACCGAGCCCGACTCGATCTGCGCGGCCAGGTGCTCGGCCCGCGTCCGATCCTGCGTCCACACCGACGCGCCCAGGCCGAACTGTGAGCGGTTCGCCAGCCGCACCGCGTCGGCGTCGTCCTTGGCCCGAATGACTGCGGCGACCGGGCCGAACGTCTCCTCGTCGAAAGCCGCCATGCCCTCGGACACCTCGCTGAGCAACGTCGGCGGATAGAATGCCCCCTTCCCGGGAGGAATCTCGCCACCCAGGAGCAGGCGGGCGCCGCGGCGGACGGATTCCTCGACCTGACGGTGCAGCGCGTCGCGCAGGTCGACGCGCGCTTGCGGCCCAACCTGGGTGTCGCGCGAGAGCGGATCGCCAACGCGCCGAGCGCGGAGCTCCTCGACGAATCTCGGAATGAACTGATCGGCCACGGCCTCCACGACGATGAAGCGCTTGGCCGCGATACAGCTCTGGCCGCTGTTGACCAGCCGCGCCTCGGCAGCCATCTTTGCCGTTGCGGCCAGATCGGCGTCAGGGAGGACGATGAACGGATCGCTGCCGCCGAGCTCGAGCACGGTTTTCTTCAGCTCGCGACCCGCCTGCTCGGCGACCTTGCTGCCGGCGTGATCGCTCCCCGTCAACGTCGCGGCGACGACGCGGCGATCGGCAATCAGCCCGGCCACCGCCGACGATCCGACGAGGACGGTCGCGAACAGGCCACGCGGAAAGCCGGCGTCGCGGAACACGCTCTCGATCGCGAGCGCACAGCCGGGCACGTTCGAGGCGTGCTTGAGCACCGCCGCGTTCCCCGCCATCAGCGCCGGCGCCGCAAAGCGGAAGACCTGCCAGAACGGGAAGTTCCACGGCATCACGGCGAGCACGGGGCCGAGCGGATCGAAGCGCACATAGCTCCGCGAGGCATCCGTCTCCCGCGGCTGCTCGGCCAGGAACCCTTCCGCGTGCTCGGCGAAGAACTCGCAGGTCCAGGCGCACTTGTCCACCTCGGCCTCGGCCTGAACGATCGGCTTGCCCATCTCGAGCGTCATCAGGCGCGCGAAGTCCGTCCGCCGCTTCTTCAGCATCTCGGCCGCGTTGCGCATGGACCGCGCCCGCGCCGTGAACGGCGTGTTCCGCCACTCGGCGAACGCCGCCTGGGCGCCGGCCAGGATGCGTTCGATCTCTTTTGGCGAGGTTTCCTCGTACGTCTCGACGACGTCGCCCGTCGCTGGATTGACCGACTGAATGCTCATCGGCGACCCTCCCTCACCTCATAAGAGTGCCTGATCGGGCAAGACTCTGCGAGTCTTCGACCCGCCGCGCCTTCGGATACATTAGGAGCCCTGGAGCACCCTGGAGGGACGTGATGGCTGACGTCATTCCCGTGATCGACCTCGGGCCCCACCTGGCGGGCCGGCCGGGCGCGCTGCGCGCGGTGGCCGCAGAGCTGCGCAACGCGCTCGAAGGCGTCGGCTTCTTCATCGTCGTCGGTCATGGCGTGCCCCGCGAGCTCATCGAGCGCACGTTCGCCGAGGCCCGGCGGTTTCACGCCCAGCCCTACGAGGCGAAGATGGCGCTGCGCATGAACGAGCACAACAACGGCTACATGGCGATGGGCCGCTACGCCGTGTGGACGTCCGACGTCAACGCCAACGACAAGCCGGATCTCAACGAGGCGTTCTTCATCAAGCGCGAGCGCGGGCCGGGTGATCCGCTCGGGCGGTCGGGGCGGCGGTTCGTCGGCCCCAACGTGTGGCCGGACGACCTTCCCGGCTTCCGTGAGACGGTCCTCGCCTACACCGACGCGGTCGACGCGCTCGGTCGGCGCCTGCTCCCGGTGTGCGCCGTCGCCCTCGAGCTCGCGCCGGATTACTTCGACCGGGCCTTCGCCGAGAGCCAGTTCTCGTTTCGTCTGTCCCACTACCCGCCGGTGGCGGCGGAGCCGAATCAATTCGGCATCGCGCCGCACACCGACGCCAACTTCCTCACGTTCCTGGCCCAGACCGAGGTCCCCGGGTTGCAGCTCCGCCTGCCGTCGGGCGCCTGGCTCGACGTACCCTACGTCCCCGACTCCTACGCGGTGAACGCCGGCGACATGATGTATCGCTGGACCAATGGCCGGTTCAAGTCGACCCCGCATCGGGCGTTGCCGCCCGTCGGTCGTCACCGCTACGCGATCCCGTTCTTTCTCGGCCCGCACATCGACACGGTGATCGCGTGCCTGCCGACGTGCCAGACGGCGGACGACCCGGCGCGCTTCCCCCCGATCACCTACGAGGAGTATCTGCGCTGGTGGTACGACGCGAACTACAACGCGGCGGTTCAGACCGACGCGCGCTGACGGCGGAGAGCGAGGGAAAGGCCGATGGGGAAGATCGTGTTTGCCGGCGCCATGTCACACGTGCTCGATCCCGACTACTACGATCACGCCTGCGGCGCGGTCGGACGGCAGAAGGTCGAAGCCGCCATGGTCGAGATTGCCCGGATGGGCGAGCGGTTCTCGGCGACGAAGGCCGACGCGCTCATCGTGGTGGCCGACGACCACCTCAACGCCTTCTCGTTCACCTGCGTGCCGGCACTGTGCGTCCGCATCGGCCGTCACGTTCAGCGGATGATCCAGGACCACGCCGAGGCGTTCGACAAGGTGCTGGACCACATGCCCGTCACCTACCCGCTGCACGAGGATCTCGCCAACGCGATCCTCGAGGAAGGCGTGCGCTCCGGGTTCGACCTGGCGCTGTCGTGGGAGGCGCCCGTCGATCACGCGTTCTTGAGCCCGGTGAACACGATGCACGGCGGCCGGCCCATCCCGCCGCTGGTGCCGATCTGGGTGAACTGCTTCGTGGCGCCTCGGCCCACCGCGCGGCGCTGCTTCGCCTTCGGTCAGCACATCGCCCGTGTGGTCGCGCGGAGTCCGTGGAACGTCGGGATCATCGCGACCGGCGGGCTGTCGCACTTCCCCGAGCTGTCGCTGCCGCGGGTGGGTGAGACCGACACCGTGTTCGACCGGAAGCTCATCCACTTCATGGAGACGGGCGAGCACGAGCCGTTGCAGGAGCTGGGCGCCGACGAGCTACACAAGACGGGAAGCCACGAGTTCCTCAACTGGATGGTGTTGATCGGAGCCGTGACTCCGGCCCGCGCCGACGTGCGCTACTTCGGCGAGCTGCCCCGGATCAACCTCGCGGCCGTCGAGTGGAGGATGCGATGAGCCGCTACGCGGTGAACAGCCTGCTCTACCGCCTCAAGAAGGATCCCGAGTTCCGCGCGCGCTTCACTCGGGATCCCGACAGCGCCGTCGCCGATGCGGATCTCACGGACGCCGAGCGCTCGGCGTTCGTCGCGCGCGACATGCGCAGGATCAACGAGCTCGGCGGCTATCTCCACCTGGTCATGTCGATCCCCGGCCTCGCGGCCAGTCAGCGCGCCACGACCTAGCCGCCGGCCCGGCGTCCGTCCTCGTTACCGCTCGGCCCCGACGTGGTTGGCCATCGAGTTCATGCGCTTGTCGTCGAGCAGGTACACCGGCTTGCTCTCGCCGCCACCCGACTTGGTCACGTTGCCGGTGAAGGCACCGCCCTTGGCGATGACGAGCGAGTCGGTCTCGATGTGGCCGCTCACGCGGCCCGTCGACGCGATCTCCACCTCGCCGGTGGCGATCATGGTGCCCTCGTAGGTGCCCATGATGACGGCGTCGACCGTGTGGACGTTGGCCTTCACGACACCCTTTTCGCTGATCACGAGCTTCCGGCCGACCGACAGCTCGCCGCCGATCTCGCACTCGATCTCGATGGAATCGGCGATGTCGAACTTCCCCTCGATCCGGGCCGATTCGCCGACGATCGTGAGAAGGCTGGTGGCCGAGGCGCTCTTGCCGTCCCCGTTGGTGGAGCCATTGCGACCGAGCATCGTCGAGCCTCCTTGCGTGGAGCGGATTCCCCGCGTTGTCGCGGCTTCCCTGCCACGGGGTGCTCCAACGCAAGCTTCGAGCCATGCCCGGCCGCGCGGCGATCCTCGATTCTATCGACATATCCGACGGCAGGAGAAACCGGCACAGGCCAGCGTGGCATTCGCGTGTCACAGGCCAGACACACGATTTCCGTGCTTCACCTGGGGCGTGCGCGCTCCTTGATCACCCGGGCACTTCGGGTTCGCACCGTGCGCGCGCGTGCTGGCCCGGGAAGCGAGAGGCTCACCACGGTCCCGCGGCTCGACGTCTCGAACGAAAGGCCTCCGCGATGGAGACGGGCGATCCGTTCGACCATCAGGAGACCGGTGGCGACGTGTTCAGGACGGCTGGAGGTAAATGCACGACCAGGCGGCTCCACCGTCCCGAATCCCCTTCCCCAGTCCCGCACCAGCACCACGACGCCGCCATTTCTCGTCGACGAGGCGTGGATCTCGGGTGGTCGCTTGCCCGGTGGCGTGGCGGCTCGCGCGTTCCGGGCGAGATGCAAAATGGCGAGCCCGAGGAGCCGGACGTCACCGACGACGTCCGGCCACGGGCCCTCGGAGAGGACGACGCCGTCCACACCGTCCTGGTCGAGCGCCCGCGTCACGAGCGTCTTGAGGTTGGTTCGCGTCACGTCGCCGAGCTCGAGCGAGCACACCTCGAAGGCCCCGAGCAGCATTCGCCCCGCCCGCAGGAGCTCCTCCCGGATGATCCGGATCGACTCCTGCGCCTCGGCATCGCGGGCGACCGTCACCGCGAGCGACTGAACGTTCAGCAGGGAGGTCTGCAGGCTGCCCCGCAGGACGTGGGACATCCGAGCAATCTCGGAGTCCATCACGTCGCGTCGGAGCGCTTGACCGAGCGGATCTTGTACCGGGCGATCTTGTTGTAGAGGGTCTTGGGGCTGATCCCGAGCAGCACGGCCGCGCGGGTCTTGTCGTGGTTCACGTGCTCGAGCGTCTCCACGATGAGCCGGCGCTCCATGTCGCGAATGCGCTCGCCCGTCCGGGGGGCAGCCGCCGTCGGCGTGGGCCGTGAGGTCGCGAGGATCGCGGGCGACAGGTGCTCCGCGGTGAGGAGGGCTCCCTCTCCGAGGACGACCGCGCGCTGGACTGCGTTGCGCAGCTCACGAACGTTCCCCGGCCACGCATAGTCGAGCAGGGCCTTCTCGGCCTCCGGGGCGAGCGCGACCACGTGACGCGCGTTCTCCGCGCAGAACTCCTCGATGAACGTCCGGGCCAGGGGCAGGATGTCCTCGGGGCGCTGGCGGAGCGGTGGAAGCGGAATCGGAAAGACGTTGAGGCGGTAGAAGAGGTCTTCACGGAGCTTGCCCGCGGCCAGGGCGTCGGCGGGGGCCCGGTTGGTGGCCGCGATGATCCGGACATCGACGTGAAGCTCTTCGCGGCCGCCGACGCGACGGAATGCGTTGTCCTGCAAGATCCGCAAGAGCTTGGCCTGCACTGAAACCTCCATCTCGGCGATCTCGTCGAGGAAGAGCGTGCCCCGGTCGGCGAGCTCGAAGCAGCCGAGCCTCCGCTCGATCGCTCCCGTGAAGGCGCCGCGCTCGTGTCCGAAGATCTCGCTCTCGATGAGCGTCTCGGGAATGGCGGCGCAGTTGATGGCGACGAACGGGCCCTGGCGGCGGTTGGAGCGCTCGTGGATCGTCCGCGCGACCAGCTCCTTGCCGGTGCCGCTCTCGCCGTAGACGAGGACCGGGGCGCCGCTGGTGGCGGCCAGCTCGATCCACCGATACGCCTCCTGCATGTCCTTCGACTCGCCGGTGAGCTTTCCGAAGGTGCCCTTCTGCTTGAGCTGGTGCCGGAGGAGGCTGAGCTCGCGGGTGAGTGACGCCTGCTCGAGCGACTTTTCCAGCAGCACCTGGAGCTGGACGGGATCGACCGGCTTGGTCAGGTAATAGAAGGCACCCTGGCGCATCGCCTCGACGGCGGTCGTCACGGTTCCGTGAGCCGTCAGGATGAGGATGACCGGAGGCCGAGCCATTTCCTTCAGCTGCTGGAGGAGCTCGATCCCGTCCATCTGCGGCAGGACGAGATCGGTGATCACGATCGCACAGCCCTCGGCGACGCCGAGCGCCTCCTCGGCCGACGACGCCGTGCGGACCGCGTAGCCCCACTTCTGCAGCAGACGTGCGAGGCCATCGCGGATGCCGGAGTCGTCGTCGACGACCAGGACGTCGGCCCGGCTCATCGGCGTGTCCCTCGGCGCGGGCGGAGCTTCAGGATCCGGTGGATCTCACGCGACAACGTGTCGGGCAAGCACGGCTTCGTGAGGAACGCGTCGCACCCGGCCGCCCTGGCGCGGGCCTCGGCACCGGCGAGCGCATGGCCGCTGACTGCGATCACCGGAATCGCGCGAGTTCGGCCGTCGCGCTTCAGCGTCCGCGTGACCTCCCAGCCGTCGATACCGGGAATCGCGAGGTCCATCACGACGAGATCAGGCGGATGGGCGCGAGCCTGGCTGAGGGCGTCGTGGCCGTCCACCGCCGTGGTCACCTCGAAGCCTTCGAATTGCAAAAACATGGCGTAGATCCGCCGGTTGTCCTCGACATCGTCGACGATCAAGACGGACTTTGGCCGCCGCGTCCGTCGCAGCCCCACCCTGTAGATATTACAGTAAAACTTACCGATTGCCAGTCCGCGGACTCACGATCTCACCGCGTTTGCCGTAGAAATCCAGGAATCCTGACGCCGGGTTGTTGGCCCTGGTCTTGCCCAAGTACAGGGCGCCCAGGCGAACGACGACGAAGGAGACAGGGATGACGAAGCGTTTCGTGGTCGGCAGCTCGGCGCTGGTCGCCGCACTCGTTGCATGGCTGCCGCTGGCGCACGCCGCGCCGGTTCCCGTGCGGTTCACCGAAGGGGTGGCGCATGGGTTCCCCGTTCTCCGATCGGCCCAGGGCGAGCGCCTGGCCTCGGGAGAGCTCACTCAGGTGGCGCGTGGCGATGTGGTCGAGAGCCGGCTCGTCTTCCGATTCCAGGACGGCTCGCTGTACGACGAGACCGTCGTCTTCTCGCAGCGCGACGTGTTCAAGATCGACAAGTACCGACTGGTCCAGCGTGGGCCGTCGTTCCCGGAGAGCGTCGAGGCCTCGATCGACCGCGCGACCGGTAACTACGGCGTCCGCTATCGCGCGGACCAGGACAGCGCGGAAGAAGTGCTGTCCGGCCGCTTCACGCTTCCCGATGACGTCTACAGCGGAATGCTGGGTGTCGCGCTGAAGAACCTCTCGCCCGGCGAGAGCGCGACCGTGCAGATCGTGGTGTTCACGCCGCAGCCCAGGCTCGTCAAGGTCTTGCTGGCGCCTCACTCGGTCGATCAGCTGACGATCGGCGAGCGGCCCATCACGACGACACGCTACACGATCAAGCCCCAGCTCGGCATGCTCGCCTCGCTGCTGGTGGTCGACGTGCCGCCCGTTCAATGCTGGGTCCTCAAAGGTGACGCGCCCGCCTTCGTCAAGTTCGAGGGGCCGCTCTACTTCATGGGCCCGACCTGGCGGATCGAGCTCAACTGATGAAGCGGGCGGGCGCCATCACCTTGATCGCCGTCGTCGCGGCGTCGGTGCTCGCACTCGCTCTGAGCGCGGCTTCAACCCACGATCGCCACGACCGGGCCCTGGTCGCGTTGCGCCAGGTAAGCCAGTCAGAGCCGGAGCCGCCGCGCCCCCCTCGCGAAGAGGCCATCGAGCGTCGCCCGCGCGCCCTCCGTCAGAGCCCACGCGAGCAGGACCAGAAGATGCTGATGTTGCTCCTGCTGCTGGAAATGGGATCGTCCACATCGCGACGCTGATCTCGAGGTCCGACGCCCGAACCTCACCCATGCCGAACCTCGCCGGCATCCGCGCGCTGGTCGTCGACGACAACGCCGATTCGCTCGACATCTTCGCCACCGTGCTCAAGCAGTTCGGGGCCGTGGTGCGCACGGCGCGGGGCGCGCGCGAAGCGCTGGCCCTCCTCGCGACCACGCCCGCGCACGTGCTCGTGAGCGACCTGGCCATGCCGGACGAGGACGGCCTGTGGCTCCTCGATCAGCTCCGGCGCCTCCCTCACGGTCAGAGCGGCAGCATTCCGGCGATCGCGGTGACCGCGGACCGCCATCACTACGACCAGAAGCAGGCCGCCGACGCCGGCTTCGATGCGTTCTTGACCAAGCCGGTCGATCCCTTCGAGCTCGCGGCGGCGATCGCCACGCTCGTCGGCCGCTGACACCGCGGCCGTTCACCCGCGAAGCGGCCCGGGGCGCGCACGCTCGCTCGCCGAGCGATCCCGTCTAGAATGGATCACATCGTGACGTCCCCGACGAGTCCCGTGCCCGTCGTCGTCGAGCGCTGGCTGTCGCGCTCGAGGTACCTGCGCTGGATCGATGCCGGAATCGCCTGGCTGGTCCTCGCGGTGCTCGCCGCTTCGGTGCTACCTCGGCCATCGGCGGGGTCCGTCGCGCTCGCGTCGGCCGTGGTTCTCGTGCTGGCCACGATGGTCCCGGCCCTCCGGATCCGCTGGCGGCCCGTGAGCGGCTGGATCAGCCTCGCGGTGAGCCGACCGCTGCGGCCCGGGGACCGGGCGTGGTTTGTTCGAGATGGTCGCGCCGACCCTGTGCTCATCACGGCGTGTCATGGGCTGCGTCTGTCGATTGCGCTGCCCAACCGCGGTGAGGCCGAGACGATCAGCGTTCGCCGCACCCGCGTTCTGCTCGTCCCCTTCTGAAGCGCCGAGCTACCGGAGCACCTCGTCGGCCATGAGCAGGACGGGTTGCGGAATGGTGAGGCCGATCGCCTCCGCCGTCTTGAGATTGACGACCATCTCGAACTTTCGGGGCTCCTCGATGGGAATCTCGCTCGGCACGGCGCCGCGCAGGATGCGATCGACGATCTCCGCGGCCTGACGCTGCAGAGACAGGACGTCCACCGCGAAGGACATCAGCCCACCTTCGCGCACGAGCTGGCTCGTCGCAACCACCATCGGGAGCCTGGCCTCGGCCGCCAGCGCGATGAGCCGCTTGCCGTGGGTCTGGAACATCCCGTCGCCGAGCATGACCACGCCGCCCAGCGCATCGCGCCTGATGACGACCCACGCCGCGTCGAAGCCGGCCGGATCGCGCACGGGGATCTGCTGCAGCCCGACCTTGAGTCGAGCCGCCGTGGCCTCCAGTGTCCGCACCACGATCGGGTGCACCCGATTGCTGGGATTCACGAGCACGCCGTAGCGCGTGGCCTTGGGCGTCACGTCACGCAGGGCCTCGAGCCGTTTCTCGATGACCGTCAGGTCGCCCCCGATACCCGTGACGTTCCCGTCGGGGCGAGCGAGATTCGACACGATGCCGAGCTCGACGGGATCTAAACCCGAGGTGAACACGATGGGAATTCGATCCGTCGCCCGTTTGGCGGCGAGCGCGGTCGTGCTCCCGGCGGTCGTCACGATCAGATCGACGCGGGACCGAGCGAGCTCCGCGGCCAGGGACGACAGCGCCTCGACGGCGCCGTTGGCGAAACGGTACTCGATCGTGAGATTCCGGCCTTCGACCCAGCCATGCTCGCTGAGCGCGCGGACGAACGCCTCGCGGCTGGCTCGCTGAGCGGGTTCGCTGGCCGCCGACAGGTACCCGATCCGGTAGACCTTCGCCACGGGCTGCGCGGGGACGGAGACGGGCACGCCGGTGAAACCGAGGCACACCACGGCGAGGAACGTCCGGCGGTCGGTTGCCTGCATAGGGCCTCCGTGCGCGGGGCCGTCCAGCGGTCCGGACCCGCCCGCGAGCCTAGTAGAGCACGAGACCACGAGTCGAGGGGGCGAAACGCGGGCTTGTCGTGTCGACGGCCGCCGATGATACTTTCGGAGAGAGCCGGCGGGTTTCGACCGCCGGCAACGAGGTGGTCGATGAGCGAGGATCAGCTTCGAGCCGAGATCGAGCGCCTGCGGGCGGAAAACCAGTCTCTGAAGAGCCAACGCGTCAGTCGAGCAACGCTCAAGGTCAGCGACAAGGGCGGAGTCTCCGTCTATGGACTGGGACGCTTCCCGGTCACGCTCTACAAGGAGCAGTGGGGCAAGCTCCTCGACATGGCGGACGACATCCGCGTGTTCATCAAGGAGCACGACGCCGAGCTGAAGAGCCGGGAGAAGTCCGACTCCTGATCAGGGTGGCCTGCGGGCGCTCACCGGCGCGCTCGCACGCGCACTCCCTCGCGTCGCACCTGGCATCTGACGCACGTCGTCGCGCTTGGGAGCGCGCGCAGCCGCGCGATCGGGATCGACGCCTCGCACTCGTCGCATCGTCCGTAGGTGCCGACGCGGAGACGCTGAAGGGCGTCGAGCAGCCCCTTCGCACGTTGCACGAGCCGCGCTCGGGTCAGCTGGTGATCTTCCCGGACCTCGATGACCTGGGCGTCGTCGACGAGCTCGCCGCAGAGCTCGTCGCTGGCGGCCAGCGCTCCGGCGTGATCGAGACGTCCGATGACGGTGTCCAGTTCGTGTCGGAGCCGGCGTTCGAGATGACCCTGCCTCATCGTGCCCCCCTCAACGCGCATAGCGCGCCCCGAGGCTTCACGAGTAAGGGAGATGACGGGGCCGGTCAAGCATTCTGACGTGCCGATCTTTGGCGGCGACGACACGGGGCAGACGCGACGCGCCGCATGAATCCTGGAAAATCTCACCGCCCGCGTGCGCGCACGCGTCGATACGGAGCGAGAGGGGACCCGCCGGCTACCGTTGCGCATCTATCCGTCGAAATTTCACATTGTGGATGGTGGTGGAATTCTGGATAACGGCCGCCGTCGCCGGACGTACGATTGAGAGAGCCGCGATTCGTGCGGCGACAGGAGCCCGCCATGCGCGATGAGATGGATGAAGCAAGCGAGGTTGGGCACTCGGAGTTCCTGGCGAAGCTGCTCGTGCCCGTGGGGATCGCCGGGCATGTTCTTTTCTATGATGTGCTGCCGGCGGCGCTGACGTGGATCGCCGGGTCGCCGAAGGGTCTCGACCTGTTCTCGGCGTTCGAGCAGCCCTCACTTCGCCGGCTGGCCGGGATGGGCGTCTTCCTGAGCGTCATCGCCGCGGTGATCACGACGGAAAGCGTCACGCGACTGGCGCGGCCATTCCGCGTGACTCATTTCCTGGCCACCGTGGTCCTGATCGGAGCCGCGCTCTTTCCGTCACTGGCCGACTGGCATCGCGTTCGGCTCGGCCTGACGCCGGAACAGTTCGCCCTCCTGCAGGCGTACTGCTATCTGGCCCTGAAGGTGGCGGTCGGGATGCTGGTCGGGGCGACGGTGAGCTGGATTCTGCTCACGCGGTACGTCGCCCTGCCCTCGCGCCGACCGCAATACCAGCGCAAGTAAGGGAAGACCTCACCAGCGGCTTCGGATCAGCTCGGCGCGCTTGAAGATCTTCTCCCGCAGATCCTCGCGCACCACCTTGTTCGGAACCTCGCCCTGCTTCTCGGCCATCGGCTCGATCTTCAAGGCGCTGAGCTTGCGCGCGATCTTGCGCATCGCGCGGGACTCGTCCATCAGATACTCGCTCGCCCGGAGGCGGATGAAATTCCACCCCAGCCGTTCCAGGGTGAGCTGCCTCTCCATCCGTGAGAGGACCGACTCCTCGGAGACAATCCGGTCGCCGTCGCAGGAGATGACGGCCTTGGTCCCGGCGTCGCCTTTGATCAGGAAGTCGACCTCGAACTCCCCGATCTGGTACTTGGGCACCACGCAGTAACGCAGCTCGGTCAGCCGCTCGTGGAGCGACTTCTCGAAGGCGGAGTCCCACTTCACGCTGGACTGGGGCCCGCGCGGCGATTCCACGCTCCCCCGCTCGGCGTGGGAGATGAGCCGCAGTCGGAGATCACCCTTTTTCAGGTCGCGGTGCGGATCCATCGAGTAGACGACCCAGAGCTGATCCCGCGCGCGGCTGGCCGCCACGTTGTAGACGCGCTTCCACTCGTCCGAGCTGCGCAACGCCAGCGTCTCGCCGGAGGCCGGGGTGTCCACGATCGAGAGGAAGACCACGTCGCGCTCGTCGCCCTGGAACTGCGAGGCGTTGCCGCACAGGATCCGGCGGCGCCGATACTCGGTGGCGCTCAAGCGCCGGCGCAAGATCGAATCGATCTTGAGCGCCTGCTCCGTGCCCACCATGCAGATCGCGCCGACCGTGCACCCTTCGAACTCCTCGAGCCGACAGATGGCCGTGATCAGCGACGCCACCTCGAGGGCTTCCGCGTCGTTCGTCTTGTTCTTGGCGATCGCGCCCTCGACGCGATGAGCGATCAGGTGAGGATAGACCTGACTCGTGGACGCCTCGCGCAAGGGAAGGATCTCGCCGCCGTAGCAGAGCTGGTTGCTGAACTGGATGATCTCGGGGACACAGCGGAAGTGCTCGACCAGCCGGATGATGCCGCCGAAGGCCTGGCGGGCCAGATCGTACACGGACGTCTTGCCGTCGTAGAGCTGCTTGTTCGGGATCCCGTCGAGGAACTCGTCGATGAGCCCCTGCACGCGATCGACCTCGAAGCCGATGGCGTACGGACTGACCTGCTCGTGGTCGCCGATGACCACGACCTTCTTGGCCAGGCCGAACGCCGCGAGGCCGAGGACGTCGCACTGGCTCGCCTCGTCGACGATGATCACGTCGAACGTGATGGTGCCGAGCTCGAAGCTCTCGAGGGCGCGTGACAGCGGCATGATCCACACCGGGACGGCCTGGTGGCACTCCAGCAAGACCCGCCTCGCCTCGTCCTTGAACTTCCCGACGAGCTTGCCGGTGCCCTTGCCGATCTTTCGATAGAGCCCCAGCCACCCGTTCAATGCCTGCTGCTGCTTGAGGCCCGTGCGCTCGACCTGGGCTCGCCAGGCCAGCTTCTCGACGTAGAGGGCGTTGACCTTCTGGAGCTTTTGCGTGACGAGGCCGAGTCGCTCTTCCAGCTTTTCCACGTCGGGCCCGCCCAGGCTCGCCAGTTTCTGCGCGAGCTGGCGATGGGTCCAGGCTCGCTCGAGGTTGCCGGGAGGTGTCGCGCCGTCGTGGGGAGCCTCGCGCTGCTGGATCGCCTCGACCCAGTGGGGAGCCACCTGAGCCAACTGGTCGAGGATCTGCTGGCGCTCGTCGAAGGCCGGCTTCAGCTCGAGGACCTGGGCGAGGCGCTTCCACGCCTTGTCGTACGCGTCGTAGTCGATGGCCTTGAACGCCTGCTCGAGGGTCTTCAACAGTGGACGAGAAACTTCGGTGGCGTCGACCGACCGGACGACCTTGAGCCACTGCGTGCGTCGATCCTTGAGGCCTTTGATCTCGAGGTTGGCGACGTGCTTGCCGGTCAGCGGGATCAGCTGATCACGAATGAGGTCCACGATGCGGAGCGCTTCGGTTTCCTGGTGAGGCTTGAGCGGCAGGCGCTTGAACAAGAGCTCCCACTTCAGCCCGACCTCCGCCATCTCGGCCTTGAGCCGTCCCCAGTGATCGTCCGTCCACGTGACGGCTTTCTCGAGCTGAGCGCCGTAGGCACCCATGGTCTCTTCGGGCTTGGGCCCCATGTCCTGCGACCGCGGCGCCGCCAGGCCCTCCATCTGGCGGTCCCAGCGCTTGCAGAGGTTCTCGCGCATCAGACGGGTCTCGATGAATTGCAGGACGGCTTCGAAGTGCTCGATCTCCTTCGGCTCACCCTGATCCGTCCGGGCGTCCTGCGTCAGTCGGCTCCACTCCGGGTGGAGCAGCGAGGTGAGCTTCTTGAAGCGCCTCGGCGACTTCATGTGCTGGATGATCTCTTGCAGGATGCGGATCTGGTCCTGCGCGGGCAGCGAGGACTGGATCGACGGGCCCAGCCGGACGATGAGCCGTTCGCGCTTGGCGATCTGCTCGCGGGACGCCTTGATCAGCTCGATCAGCTCATGCCAGGAGTCGGCCTGATCGGACGCGCCCGCCTGGACGCACGCCATGAACCACGGCGACTCGCGTTCCACGCTGTCCACCGCGTCGGCGAGGCGGTGCTTGAGGCGCTCGAGCGCCACCACGCCGACCGAGCTCGGCTCCCAGTACTCCTTCATCTGCTCCGGGATCTTTTCGGCGACGCTCTTGAACTGGTCGAAGTACGCGATGAAGTCCCGCGGGGTCGGCAACTGGTCGAGGCTCGGCAACGGGCCGGTCAGGAGCGCCTTGTCCTCGTCCGTGAGCTGCGCATTGATCCGGTAGAGCTTCTTGACGTCTTCGTCCCGGACGGGACACGTCTCGGATTCGGACACGGGTCCCGGGATCCAGGCGTGTTGTTCACGCTCGTTGGCGATCCGCCGGCCCAGCTCGGCGGGGAGCACCTTCTCTCCGTGGAAGTCCACGCGCCGGTAATCGACGAGCGCGGCTTCGCGAAGGCTCTGCCGCAACCGCTCCGATTCCTTCACGAGCTCGCTGCGCTCCGAGGCGATCTGGCGGACCTCTCCATCGAGCTTCGCCGCGCTGGTCTTGGCGAGATACGTGATGATCCCGGTGACCGACTCCTCGAGCTCTTTGCCGCTGTCGTCGTCGCCGTGGAGCACGCTCACGCACAGATTCCGCAAGCTCGGCGTCACGTGGTCCTTCACCACCCGGAGCGCCTTGGACGCGTGACTCGTCACGAGGATCCGCTGCCGTTTGGCCAGGAGATGGCCAATGAGATTAGCGATCGTGTGCGTCTTGCCGGTGCCGGGAGGGCCCTGGACCATGACGGTGTCCGTCATCTCCAGCTCTTCGATGACGCGCTTCTGCTCGGGGTTGGCGCCCTTGGTGAGGAGCAGATCGATGGGCTGTCCGGCCGGGACGACGCGGGCCCCGCCGGCCCCGGCCTCGTTCCCGACGAGCCTCAGGAGCGCTTCCGGGATCTGCTCCAGATCGGGAAGCTTCTGGATGTAGGACTCGAGGGCCTCGACGTAGCCCTGGCCGCGATAGCCGAGGAAGAACAGGGGAGCCCGATACAGGCACGGGACCTCGTCGGACTGGATCTGGGCGAGCGAGTCACCATAAAGGCCGTCCGGCCAGAACTTGTGGACGAACGCCTTGAAGAACTCACCGGTCGCGTCCGGGTCCAGCGGGTGGAGCGCCTGCTTTTCGATCTGCTCGCGCAGCTGCTGAATCGACTTCCCGTCGATGCCCGCGAATCTGAGGAGTGGCGTGTAGAGCTCGGGGCTCTCGGACGATTCTTTGATGATGAATTCCGGCACCGCCGGATTGAAGACCAGCTCGACGCGCTGGAGCAGGATCGGGTGCTGGATCACGAGGCCCGGCTTGTGAATGCGCAGGATGCCGTCGGCCAGGAACAGCTGCAAGCGCTCGGCTTCTCTCTCGAACTTCCCGTACAGCTCGAACAGGTCGAGAAAGACGTTGAGCGACTCGTGGAGCTGCTTTTCGGTGGTCTCCCACGCCCGCCGTTGCTCGTACCACTTCTCGAAGGCCTCGACGCGTTCCTGCGACTCCTCGAAGGCCTCGGTGACTTCCTTGCCGGCAACGCTCGTCGTCTTGCGACGGGCGTAGAACTCGGGCTCGACGCCGAACTGTTCCCAGTCCGCCTTGAGCCACTTTTCGATGGCGACCGACGGCCGCGGGCACTGGGACTCGCTCGGCCGCGCGACCTTGAGGATGAAGCCCGAGTTCAGGTCTCCGCGTTGCACCGACGCGTAGCGCGGGACGGCATCGTAGCTGAGCTTCCACTCGTAGAGGGCCAGGTCGACCACCGGCGGTGACTTCACCTGATGGAGCTCTTGCAGGAACCGGAAGATCTGCTTGATCTTGTCGCGATCCGTTGCGGTGGCGCTCAAGCGTGGATGCCTTTCTGAGCGGCGTCGCGGTCAGGCGGGCCAGGAAGGCGGCCTCCGCTGCGCTCCTCTGGTGCCGTCTACGCGTTCGAACGGGCCATGGTTGCCGCCGGCGAAGGTGCACTCGTCGTGCCAAACCGTGGCGAGATCGAGAGCCGCTGCTCTCGGTGATTTAGCGCCGTTCTCGCGCTTTGAACGAAGCGTCGTGTCAGGTGTGTGACGTGCCTCGGGCGGCGGTCGCCGGGGCTCGTTGAATCGCCGCGCGGCCCCGAAACCGATTAAGCGCTTGCGAGAGAAGGACTTTCCGGCGCGACCATCGATCGCGTACGGGCCTCGAGGACGCGATGCAGCGCTAGACGGTTTGGCCCGGCGATGGTGACGAGATGGCGCGTGGCGACGTCAAACGCGAGGCGTGGAGCTGAGTCGAGCGAGCGATTGGTGTCTTCGGTCAGTCGCTCTCGACGGGTTCGAACATGATGCCGGGCCCGCTCGATGCCTCGACCGTGAGGAACCTGACCCAGTGAATCGGCGGACGGGTGATCTGGCGTGACGCGCATCTGGCCAGGGGAGAAAACTGGGGCGCCAGGAGAAACAGTCTGGGCTGGAGCGACGTGTTGATGGTTTGATCTCGATACATGCGCTGGACGTTCGGCATGTTACGAACGATCCAGTCGAAGTGCCCCATGCCGCGCAGCAGGAGCCCGTCGTTGGCGGTCGTGTCGAAGTCGATGATCGTGAGGTGGTTCGTCCGATCGACGGCGAGCAGGTCGATCTCGCCACACGGATGGCAGGGGACATTGGCGTCGATCGTTCTCAGCCCATCTTCGACCGCGTCGCCAAACTCGGTCAAGACGATGGTGAGCCAGTCTTTGGTGACGGTTGCGGGCCGCAGCAGTGTGACGCCGGCCCGGGATGGCGGCGGAGGCAATGAATGGTCGTTCGAGTGGACGGTCGGGCGATCGTTTGGCCTGTCGGTCTTGTGTGACAAAAACAGGTGGGAGACATCCTCTAATCCTCGACCCAGTGGCTTGTCCGGCCGGCCAGGACCCTGGACGCCCCCCGAACCTCCGTCCCTGCCCTGATCGATGTCGCTCACCCTACGTCCTCCTCCCTGTTCGAGGCAAGAGCCTGTCGGGACCCCGAGGCGCTGACGGCCAGCGCCGTCTAGCCTGCAAGTTGCTCCTCGTCCACCACGAGGATGGAGTCGAATCCACCGTGAGGGTTGGGCTCGACCGCGACGTTGAGCGGGTCGCTCTGCCATCGCCCATCGACGATGTAGCGGTACCGGTAACGCCCGGGCGGCAGAGTGACGACCTTCTGCCAGATCCCGTCGACGCGCTCCATCTCGCTTCCTTCCAGGTTCCAATCGTTGAAGTCGCCCATCACCTGGACTTGCGCCGCATGGTCAGCTTCGATTGTGAACACGACTTCCTTGGATGTCGCTTCCGGCGTCCACGGCTCGGTCTCGTCGGCGTCCGTGCTCGCCGAGATTGCGCTCTCCTCGAACGTGACCAGCCCATCGCTCGCCGTCCCGGCTTCCTGGTGCAGAACCTCCATGGCCAGGGCCCGGTAATCTTCGAAGCCGACACACTCCCGGCAATAGTGGGCGATGGGGACGCCGTGGCTCGCGGCCTCCGCGAGCTTGATGCTGTACCGGATGACGGTACCGAAGTGCCGCCCGTAGAGGTGATGGCGGATGTCGTCGGCAACGGCCTTCGCAAACGCCGTCCGGCCCGTGTAGAGGGTGACGAGGGCGCGAACCGCGATCTGATGACCGGTCTCCTTGGCCAGGACGTCGAACGTCTCGAGCAGCTTTCCGATCCCGTGCAACGCAAAGAAGCTGGGATCCACCGGGACGATCGCTTCCGAGCACGCCTTCAGCGCGTTGAAGGTGAGGAGACCGACGCTCGGCGGGCAATCGACGATGACATAGTCGTAATCGTCGGCGAAGCCGGCCAGGGCGTCGGCCAGGATGTCTTCCCGACCGATCTGACCAGCGAGCGCCTCCGGCACCCCGCTCAACAGGATGTCGGCGGGAGCCACATCGAGGTTCTCGCGAACATTCCGGATGACGTCACGGAGAACCGTCGGCCGCTCGCCAGGTTCCTCGACGAAGACCTCATACATCGTCCGCGAAGGCTGGACCGCATCGGAGAGAAGCCCGAGCGTCGCATGCCCCTGCGGGTCCATGTCCACGAGCAAGACCCTGCGCTGCTCGCGGGCGAGAAAGGCCGAGAGGTTGATGGATGTGATGGTCTTTCCACACCCGCCCTTCTGGTTCACGACCGCTATCGTGCGCATTACACACTCCTCACGACGGTGGTGTGCCTTCCCTGACGGCCCGACGGTAGCAAAGTACCCGACGATCCTACAACAATTTGTTGGGGTATCCACCGATGGGACCCCCACCGGCGGGGCCAACTATGGTTGGCTTTGGCCTGACGAGCGCGAGTTTTAGATCTGTTTCTAGAGGGGCGGTCTCAGAACCTCGCGTCGATCACTCCGCCCTGCGAGACCTCGCACTTTCCGGTGCCGCCCTTGTCCGGGCCGACTCCCGGCTCGTTCAACTTGAAGCGGCAGGTCATGGTCCCTCCGCGATCACCCTCGAGGGTACTGACCATGTGGTGGTCGGACGCGTAGGGCGTCAGGACGTATTTCCCGGAGTAGCGCTGTCCGTCTGGCAACAGCGCCCAGAGCTTGCCGCTTCCCCCGAAGACGCTCGAGCGGTAGTTGAGCGTGACGGTCTTGGACGGCTTGCCCGGCTCCGTGAGGCGCCCCGGGATCGGTCCCGAGGCACAACCCATGAGCACGGTCAGAGCGAGCGGAATGTAGACGACATCACGCCTCATCTCGGAAGTCCCGTCCCTCCGGGGCGCGACCGGGGCGCTGCCCCGGTGGCTCAGGCGGCCCCATCCGACCCTGAGCATAGCAATCACGGAATGCCACACGGCACCAGCCGCCTCCGACGCAAGTCCGCGATGCAGACAGTGGTGAAGCCTGAGACCGAACGAGGGTAAGAAAGTAATGGTGGGCAGGGACGGGATTGAACCGCCGACACCAGGATTTTCAGTCCTGTGCTCTACCAACTGAGCTACCTGCCCGAACCAGCCGTCAGCGACGCGATGAGCGTGAAGAGGATAGCACGAGGCGGGTTACTCGACGACGGTGACGACCCCCAAGTTGCCGTACTTCACAAAGTTCAGCGTCACGATCACGACCTCGCCAGGCGTGAGCTGGCGTGTGAGGTCGGAGAACACCACGCGGGGCGCGCCCTCGCCCAGCTTGACGATGGCCTCGCCGGGCACCTCCAGGCGATCGACGGGCGCGCCGCCCGCGCCGACGAGCTGGGCGCGCTTGGCGATCGGCGCCGAGGCCGCCACCAGCGTGTCGCCGTACTTGCCCGTGCTCTTGAGCTCGACACCGAAGACGGCGCCGTCGGCCTGACGAACGAGGCGGCCCTTCTCCGGCTTGAAGCGGACACCGCCGGCATCCTGCACGCTCGGGAAGTAGACGCAGCCGGCGACCGCGAACGCGGCGAGCGCCAGCGCCAGCCGGCGCGTCACCGTCCGAACGCCCCCTCGGCCACCATGGCGCGGAAGGCGCGGTCGTAGGCGCGGATCGTGCGCTCGATGTCCTCCTCGGTGTGCACGGCCGATACCCAGCCGTGATTCATCGAGCAGTCCACGCCCTCGTTGAGGATCGCGCAGCGCAGCAGGTGATAGTGGTCGCCCTTCCGTGGGCGGTCGAAGCCGGCCAGCCCGGGCTTGCCCTCGAACGACACGTGATAGATGGATGCCTCGCCGTAGCAGGTGCCGGGCGTTCCCGCGCGTTTCATCGCCTCGGTCAACCCGCGGCGAAGCTCCTCGCCGAGCTTGTTCGTGCGCGCCTGGAGCGACGCGTCCCCGATCTGCTCGAGCGTGGCGATGGCCGCGGACGCCGAGATCGGGTTGGCGTTGAACGTCCCGGCGTGGGCCACGCGCTCGGCGCGGTCCCAGGTGGCGTCGCCGCGATAGGCCAGCATCGACAGGACATCGCGCCGGCCGCACACGGCGCCGCCGGGCAACCCGCCGGCCACGATCTTCGCCAGCGTCGTGATGTCCGGCGTGACGCCGAAGTACTCCTGGGCGCCACCCGGCGCGTAGCGGAAGCCGGTGATGACCTCGTCGAAGATGAGCAGGACACCGTGACGCTGGGTGAGCGCCCGCAGCTCCTGCAAGTACCCGGGAATCGTCGGCGTCGTCCCCGACTGACCACCGGCCGGCTCGAGGATGACGGCCGCGACGTCACCGCGCTCGAGCACCGTGTCCACCGCCTTGATGTCGTTGGGCGGGCACGTGATGACCTGGTCGAGCGTCGCGCCCGGCACACCCGACGACAGCGGGACCTCATAGGGCGGATTCACGCCGATCGCGACCCCGTCGTGCCAGCCGTGGAAGTGCCCGGTGAATTTGAGGATCCGTGAGCGGCCGGTGAAGGCGCGGGCGATGCGCAGCGCCAGATGGGTGGCCTCGGTCCCCGACATCGTGAACCGCGTCAGCTCGGCGCAGGGAACGAGTTGATTCACCAGCTCCGCCCACCGCACCTCCAGCTCGTGACAGGCCCCCAGGTGTGTCCCGCGCGCGACCTGTGCCTGCACGGCCTTGACCACGGCCGGATGGCAGTGGCCGAGGAAGAGCGCGCCGTGGCCCATCCAGTAGTCGATGTACTCGTGGCCGTCGACGTCCCACTTGCGCGTGCCAGCCGCGCGGTCGACGTAGACGCCGAACGGCTTCAGGTGCCGGATGTCGTGGGTGATCCCGCCCGGGATGGCTGCCCGAGCTCTTTCGGCGAGCGCCGCCGACTTCGGATGCTTCGCGCGGAATGTCTCGTGAATCGTCATAGTTTCACCATCATACCCGATCCACCTCGCGGCGGATCTGTGCGCGCCGATCCTCCGGCTCGAGCACGGCGCGGCCGAGAAGGGCGACGAACCCGGCGTGGGCCTCGAGCGGCAGCCCATCGACGGTCGGTTCCGGACGTCGGGTGATGCCATCGACGGCGCCCGCCTCGACACACGCTTCGACGAGCCGGCGCTCTTCGGCCGCCCCGTGGAGCAGCATCTGCCCGCTCAGCCGCGAGAGCGCCGCCACGATCCCGTAGGCCCCCCAGTTCGAGACTCCCGCAACGACGAGATACTTCACGCGCACGGCGGAGGCGATGCGGGCCATGAGTGCGCCTTCGCGAGCCAGCCGGGGCCGTACGTTGCCCATGCCGATCTCGTTGCCGCCGTCGCCCACGGCGAATGTCGTCACGGATGACGCGTGCCCGGCTCGAGCCGCAGGTGGCCTGTTCGAAGAGCGGCGCGGCTGCGGACGCGCTTTCTTTCCCGCCAGCACGAACAATTCGTCGAGCGGCGAGTTCCACGGGGCGACCGATTCACCGCGCGCGGACAGATATTCGCCGGTGGCCGTGCGGCCGGGGCGCTCGATCGCGATCAAGTGCGAGGGCGTCTCGCGCGCCAGCAACGTGCGAGCGGCCTCGCTTCCCGGATGATAGACGTCGACGTCGGGGGGCTCGCCGAGCGCCGACAGCGCGGCCGCCAGCGAGCCGCGAACCGAAGCGTCGGTGACGTAGCGCACGTGCGCGCCCAGCCGGTGGAGCGCGCGACCGAGCACGGCGGCGCCGGGCGGGCCATCGGTCTCGGGAATTCCTGGCGGCACGCAGAAGCCGGTGACGATGACGACTCGACGCGCGCGACGCAGGCCGTGGGCGGCGGCGAGAGCGGCGCCCGGCGTCGCGTACCGGGTGATGCCGCGGCCTCCAGGATCGAGCGCGAGCAGGCGATCGAGATCGTCCAGCCGGCGCGGAGCGGCCACACGCGCGATTCTACCGCGTCAGCTCGTAGAGCTGGACCTGGTAGGGGGCGAGCGGCGTCACGCGGCCGGGTCCGGCGAACTGCACGTCGGCGCTGTCCAGGATGATTCCGCGCGCCGCCGGGTCCGCGTTGCGCGGCTTCGGCTCGGCGGTGAGGTTCGCGAGCAGGTACACACCTTCCCCTGAGGGGGCGCGGCGAACGAGCGTGAGCACGCCCTGCCCGTCGAGGGATGCTTGCGCGTGGCTCTTGTGGCGGGCGCCGAGGGCCGGATGATCGCGCCGGAGCGCCAGCCAGCGCCGGTAATAATGATGCAGCTCCCGGTGCCGGGGCGCGCCCACCAGCGAGTGGTTCAGCCGTGATCTCACGAAGGTGGCCGGATCGCCCGGATCGACGACCTGGCCTTGCCAGGCGAACTTGGCGAATTCGAGGGTGCGGCCACGCCGGACAGCCTCGGCCAGGTTGCGGTCGAGGAACGACGTGAAGTACTGGAAGGGCGCCGTCTCGCCGTACTCCTCGCCCATGAAGAGCAGCGGCAATCCGGGCGCAGCGAACATGAGGGCAGCCGCGACCTTCAGCGCCTCGAACCGCACGATCGACCACAGCCGATCGCTCTGGGCGCGATTGCCGACCTGATCGTGGTTCTGGACGAAGATCACGAAGTGCTCACCCGGAAGGTCGGCCGACGGCGTGCCACGCGGCCCGCCGAAATACTCGGAGCTCTGGCCCTGGAACGCGAACCCCTCCGCGACCGCGCGAGGCAACAGCGCCGGGTCGGTGAAGTCGGCGTAATAGCCGCCGCGCTCGCCGGTCAGGGCCACGTGGACGGCGTGGTGGAAATCGTCCGACCACACGGCGTCGAGGCCGAGCCCGCCGTCGGCGCTCGGCAGCACGATGCGACGGTCGTTGTCGTGTGACTCGGCGATGATGTGGATCGACCGGCCGAGCCGCCGGGCTTCTTCGCGGGCCGCGTCGGCGACCTCGGTGAGGATGTGCACCGGGCTCGTGTCGAAGATGGAGTGGATGGCGTCCAGCCGCAGGCCATCGACGTGGAACTCACGCACCCACGCCCGGGCGTTCTCCACGAAGTGGCGGCGCACGCCGGCGGCGTCCGCACCATCGAAGTTGACGGCCTCGCCCCATGGCGTCTTGTAGCGATCGGTGAAGAAGGGCCCGAACTCCGCCAGGTAGTTGCCCTCTGGCCCCAGGTGGTTGTAGACAACATCCAGGATGACGCTCAGATTCCGTGAGTGACAGGCGTCGACCAGTCGCCGCAACCCGCGCGGGCCGCCGTAGGTGGATTGGGGGGCAAAGAGATGGACGCCGTCGTACCCCCAGTTGCGCGATCCCGGGAACTCGGCCACCGGCATGATCTCGATGGCGGTGACGCCGAGGTCGGCGAGCGATTCCAGGTGGCCGATGACGGCCTCGAAGGAACCAGCCGGAGTGAACGCCCCGACGTGCAATTCGTAGAACACGAGGTCGGCGAGCGCGTGGCCCCGGAAGCCGGCGTCGGTCCAGGCAAAGGCCGTCGGATCCACGACGGCCGACGGGCCGTGCACGCCGTCGGGCTGCCAGCGCGACGTCGGATCGGGACGGTGGCGCTCACCATCCAGCCGATACTGATAGCGTGCGCCTGCTCCCACGCGGGGAACCGTCATCTCGAAGATCCCCTCGTCGCCCCGGGACATGGCCAGGGGCGGGCGGCCCTCGAGCACGAGGTCGACGGACTGGCAGCGGGGCGCCCACACCCGGAAGCTGACGCCGTCGTCATGGACGCTTGCGCCCGGTACGTTCCTACTGTCCAATGTGGTCAAGCTTGGCCCTTATCTTGTCGAAAGGTACGCACTGATGGGCTACCCGTTTGCACTCGTCCTCCATACCCATCTTCCGATGGTGGTCAACCACGGACGGTGGCCGCATGGCAGCGACTGGCTGTGCGAAGCCGCGTTCGAATGCTACCTGCCTTTGCTCGAGGTCCTGCATCGGCTCGTGGCCGATGGGATCTCGCCGAGGTGGAGCATCAACCTGTCGCCCGTGCTGACCGAGCAGCTCGCCTCGCCCGAGTTCCAGAAGGAGCTCGCCTTCTATCGCGAGAACGTGCTGCGCGCGTGCGCGGAGAGCCGCGAGCACTTCACCCGTGAGGGCGACCACGAGATCGTCAAGCTCACCTACTTCTGGGAGGAATTCTACGAGCGGATGTGGGAGCTCCACCGGCGGATCGGTGGCGATCTGCCCGGCACGTTCGGCGACCTCCAGCGCCAGGGCCACATCGAGATCCTCACCTGCGCGGCGACCCACGGGTACCTGCCCCTGCTCTCGCGCGACGAGTCGATCCATCTCCAGCTCCGCACCGCCGTCGAGACGCACAAGCGCCACTTCGGAGTCGCGCCGCGCGGGATCTGGCTTCCCGAGTGCGCGTATCGTCCCCGCTACGAGTGGACGGCGCCCACCGGCCACGAGCACGGCCAGAGCCGCAAGATGCGGCCGGGCATCGAGGAGATGCTGGCGACGCACGGCATCGAGTACTTCGTCGCCGACTCGCACCTGATCGCGGCGGCCGCGCCCGTCTTCCTCTATCGCGACTACGTCCCACGCTCGGCGACCGTACCCGTGTCGGCGACACCGGAAGTCCGGGCGCCACGGCGCTCGCCGTATCACGCGTATCGCATCGCCTCTCGTGGCGGCACCGGCCATGCCGTCGCGTTCTTCCGCGATCCCCGGACGACCCTTCAGGTGTGGAGCCGCGAGCACGGCTATCCCGGCGACTACGCCTATCTCGAATTCCACAAGAAGCATCACCCGGGCGGGCTTCGCTTCTGGCGCATCACGGACAGTTCGGGCAATCTCGGCGCCAAGCAGGCGTACGACCCGGCCGAGGCCGCGCGCATGACGAGCATGCAGGCACGCCACTTCGTCGAGCTGGCGCGCGACACGGCGAGCAAGGCCGGCCAGGGCGCCGTCGTCTGCTCGCCGTACGACGCCGAGCTGTTCGGTCACTGGTGGTTCGAAGGGCCGACATGGCTGGAGCACATGGCGCGCGGGCTCCCGGCCGCCGGCGTGACGCCGATGACGCTGGGCGAGGCCCTGAACGCGATGCCACCGCGCGCGACCGTGTCGCTGCCGGAGGGGTCGTGGGGCGAAGGCGGCGATCACCGCGTGTGGCTCAACCCGGACACCGAGTGGACGTGGGACCGCGTGTACAGCGCCGAGGCGGAGTGGATCGACCTCCTCCAGCACGTCGATCAGGTCAAGCCGGAGGTCCGGCGCGTCATCAGCCAGGCCACGCGCGAGCTCCTGCTGCTGGAGGCGTCCGACTGGCAGTTCTTGATCACGACCTGGGCGGCTCGCGACTACGCCGAGCGACGGGTGGCCGAGCACTACGCCGAGTTCAAGCGCCTGGCCGAGATCGCGCGTACGCTCATCAACGGCGCGCCGCTCTCGGTGGAAGCCGCCGAGACGCTCCGTCGCCTCGAACGCGAGGACTTCTGCTTCCCTGACCTCGATCCCGCCTGGGCCAGGCCACCCGCCGATCGGTAAACGAGACATGCCCCGGCGGCCTCGCGTCCTCGCGATGATCATGGCCGGCGGGCGTGGCGAGCGGTTGCATCCGCTCACGCGCGACCGGTCGAAGCCCGCCGTGCCGTTCGGGGGCCGCTACCGGATCATCGACTTCGTCCTGTCCAACTTCGTCAACTCGGATCTGCTGTCGCTCTACGTCCTGGTGCAATACAAGTCGCAGTCGCTCATCGAGCACGTGCGCCTGGCCTGGCGCACCACCGGCATCGTCGGCGACTACTTCGTCACCGTCGTGCCACCCCAGATGCGAACGGGCGGCGGGTGGTACCGCGGCACCGCCGACGCCGTGCTCCAGAACCTGAACTTGATCGACGACTTCAATCCCGACGTGATCGCGATTTTCGGGGCCGACCACATCTACCGGATGGACATCGCGCAGATGCTGATCTTCCACCGCGAGTCGGGCGCCGACGTGACGGTGGCCGCGCGGCCGGTGCCGCTCACCGAGGCGTCCCAGTTCGGTGTGCTCGGCGTCGATCGCACGGGCCGTGTGGTCGAGTTCCAGGAAAAGCCGGAGCGCCCCAAGCCCTTGCCCGACAACGCTGATCGTGCGCTCGTGTCCATGGGCAACTATCTCTTCAGCCGCCAGGCGCTGGTCGAGGCGCTGGTGGACGACGCGCGACGGTCGACCGATCACGACTTCGGGCGCTCGATCATTCCCGAGCTCGTGCTCGAAGACCGGGTCTTCGGCTACGACTTCCAGACCAACGACGTGCCGGGCGTGAAGCCGTACGAGGAGCCCGGCTACTGGCGCGACGTGGGGACGATCGAGACGTACTGGCAGGCGCACATGGATCTGCTCGGTGAGTCGCCGCGTCTCGACCTCGACAATCACGACTGGCCCATCCGCACCGGCACCTATCCCGGCCCGCCCGCCCGCTTCCTCGGCTCCGACGTCGACAACGCCCACATCGCCGAGGGCTCGCTGGTGAAGCGGGCCACGATCCGCAACTCGATCCTCGGGCGGAGCGTGTGGGTGAACGAGGGCGCCGTGATCGAGGACTCGATCATCATGGACCACACCACGGTCGGCAAGGGCGCCCACATCAGGCGTGCCGTCGTCGATCGCTTCAACATCGTGCCCGCAGGCAGCGAGATCGGCCTCGATCCCGACACCGACCGGCGGCGCTGGCACGTGGACGGGTCGGGCATCGTCGTGATGCCACGCGGCGGTCGGCGCGAGTTCCTCCTCGGCCTCGACGAGCCCTGATGGCCGATCGTGCCGTTGCGATCCACGGGCACTTCTACCAGCCGCCCCGCGAGAACCCATGGCTGGAAGCGGTCGAGGTCCAGGACTCCGCCGCGCCGTATCACGACTGGAACGAGCGGGTGACGGCGGAATGCTACGCGCCCAACACCGCGGCCCGCCGCGTCGACAGCGCCAATCGGATCCTGGACATCGTCAACAACTTCGAGAAGATCTCCTTCAACGTCGGGCCGACGCTGATGACGTGGCTCGAGCGCCACGCCCCCGACGTGTACGCGCGGGTGCTCGACGCCGATCGCCTCTCGGCCCAGGGGCGCAACGGCCACGGCAACGCGATCGCACAGATCTACAACCACATGATCCTGCCGCTCGCCACCCGCCGCGACAAAGTCACGCAGACGCGGTGGGGCCTCGCCGACTTCCGTCATCGGTTTGGCCGCGAGCCGGAGGGCATGTGGTTGCCCGAGACCGCCGCCGACGACGAGTCGCTGGAGGTGTTGGCCGAGGCCGGCGTGAAGTTCACGATCCTGGCCCCCCACCAGGCCTGGCGCATCCGGCGCATCGGCGGTGACGGGTGGGAAGAGGTCCACGACCGCGTCGATCCGAGTCGTCCGTACCTCTGGTGCGGCCCGCGGGATCTGAGCCTCACGCTCTTCTTCTACGATGGTCCGATCTCGCGCGCGATCGCGTTCGAGAACGCCCTCGAGCGCGGCGAGGGCCTCGTCGACCGGTTGCGCAGCGGCTTCTCGGCCTCCCGTGACTGGGCCCAGCTCGTTCACTGCGCGACCGACGGCGAGTCCTACGGTCATCACAAGCGCTTCGGGGACATGGCGCTGGCCGCCGCCGTCCAGCAGGTCGAGGCCGAAAAGTTTGCGACGCTCACGAACTACGGCGCCTTCCTCGCCGCCCACCCACCGCGGTTCGAGGCCCAGATCCGCCAGGCCACGTCGTGGAGCTGCGCCCATGGTGTCGAGCGCTGGCGCCGGGACTGTGGCTGCCGTGTGCGCGGCGACTGGCAGCAGCGCTGGCGGGCGCCGCTGCGCGAGTCGCTCGATTGGCTCCGCGACCAGATCGATCTCTTCTACGAGGCCCGCGCCTCGGCGTGGCTGAAGGATCCGTGGGAGGCCCGCGACAGCTACGTCGACGTCGTGCTCGATCGGACGCCCCAGCGGCTGCACGCCTGGCTGGCGCGTCATCAGCGCGCGGCGCTCGACGACGCCGCGCACGTGGAGGTGCGGCGGCTGCTCGAGATGCAGCGCAACCGCATGCTCATGTACACCTCGTGCGGCTGGTTCTTCGACGAGCTGTCCGGGCTCGAGCCCGTGCAGATCCTCAAGTACGCCGCGATGGCCATCCAGTACCTGCGCGATCTCGGCGGCGGCGTGATCGAGCCGGAGTTCGTCCGCCGCCTGGAGGCCGCGCCGAGCAACGTCCGAGACTACGGCGACGGCGGTGAGGTCTACCGGCGACTCATCCAGCCGGCCGTGGTGGACTGGCGTCGCGTGATCGCCCACAACGCCATCACCGGGCTGCTCGCCGAGCAGCCCGACGAGGGACGCGTCTACGCGTGGCGGATCGACCGGGTCGAGGAGACGCGCGAGGCCTACTACGGCACCGCCATGCGGATCGGCCACGTGCGGACGACCTCGGAGATGACGGGCGACACCCGCGAGGCGATGTACGCGGTCGTCCACTTCGGCGGTCACGACTTCTCCTGCGGCATCCGCGCGTGGGACGACCAGGCTGCCTACGACAGCATGCGCGCCGACCTCCTCCGTCGCTACGCCCAGCACAGCATGGCCGACATGGTGCGCGGCCTCGACGAGTACTTCGCGCGCGAGATCTACGGGTTGCCCCACCTCTTCATCGAGCAGCGCCGCCGCGTGCTGGGCCAGGTCATCCAGGCCATGCAGGACAGGCACGAGGAGACGTACCTCCGTATCTGGGAAGAGAGTCGCAAGCTGATGCGCTATCTGCGTCAGGCGGAGGCGCCGATCCCCGAGGTCTTTCGCCTGACGGCCAAGCACGTGATCGAGAAGGCGATCATCGGCGACCTCCAGCGGACGCTCGAGCTCGGCGGCATCCCCGAGCGCGCCTTCGAGCTGGCCGACGAGGCCCAGATGCTCGGTATCACGCTCGACCTGACCCCGGGGCGCTTCGCCATGCGCGGCGCGACGGCGCGGGCGCTGCAGAATCTGAGCGCAGCGCCCACCGCCGAGCGCGTGGCCGCGACCATCGCGCTGATCACCGGGCTCCAGCGGCTGGGCGTTCGCTTCGGGCTCTGGCGGACGCAGAACGAGTTCTTCGAGCTGTGGCGCGAGCGGCCGCACGCGCGCCCGATCCTGCGCCCGCTGGCCGAGACGCTCGGGTTCGAGCTGGCGGACAAGGCGCGCGCATGACGCCGCCCCTGGCGACGTACCGCCTGCAGCTCGGCCCGACCCTGAGCTTCGACGACGCCGCCCGGCTGGCGCCCTATCTGGCCGCGCTCGGCATCAGTCATTGCTACGCCTCGCCCGTGTTCGAGACGAGCGCTCCCGACTCCACACACGGCTACGATGTGGCGGATCACTCCAGGTTTCGTGAGTCGCTGGGGGGCGAGCCTGGCTTTGCGCGGTTCGCCGACGCGCTGGCTCGCCACGGCCTCGAGCTGCTGATCGACATCGTCCCCAACCACATGGGCATCGCCGGTCATCGCAACGAGTGGTGGCTCGACGTGCTGGAGTTCGGTCAGAGCGCCGAGCACGCGCCCCACTTCGACATCGACTGGACACCCGTGAAGCGGGAGCTCGCCGGCAAAGTCCTGTTACCGATCCTCGCCGATCATTACGGCGCGGTCCTGGAGCGTGGCGAGCTCCGGCTGGAGCAGCTCGACGGCGCCTTCGTGATCCGCTATCACGAGACCCTGCTGCCGGTGTCGCCCTCGGCGTACGGCCGCATCCTGAGCCACCGCATCGAGGCGCTCCAGGCCGTGCTCGGCCCCGACGATCCCACGCTGGTCGAGCTGAAGGCGGTGACCACGTGGCTCGTCACGCTGCCGATCCGGCCCGAGAACGACCCCGAGGCGCTGGCAACTCGGCGCCGGCACCGCGATCTTGGCCGCCGACGGCTGGCCGCGTTGCTCGAGCGCTCGGCGCCGGTGCGCGGGTTCGTCGAGGAGAACGTCCGGCTCATCAACGGCACGCCTGGCGATCCGCGCAGCTTCGACCTGCTCGACACGCTGCTGGCCGACCAGGCGTATCGCGTCGCGTTCTGGCGCGTCTCGAGCGAGGAGATCAACTATCGGCGATTCTTCGACGTGGACCAGCTCGCCGCCATCCGCATGGAGCGCGCCGACGTGTTCGCCGAGACCCACGCGCTGGTGGCCCGGCTGCTCCGCGAGGGCGTCGTCACCGGGTTGCGCATCGACCATCCCGACGGCCTCTATGCGCCCGCGGAGTACTTCCGGCGCCTTCAAGAGCTGACCGGGCCCGTGTACGTGGTGGCCGAGAAGATCCTGGCCCCGAACGAACGATGGCCCGCGGCGTGGGCCGTCGCGGGCACGACCGGCTACGAGACGCTGAATCTGATCAACGGTATCTTCGTCGACCGCACGCAGGCCCGAGCCCTGGACCAGCTCTACCGTCGGCTCACCCACGAGACGGCCACGTTCTCCGAGATCGTGGACGAGTCCAAGCGCCTCATCATGGAAACCGTGATGGCGTCCGAGATCGCGATGCTCGCCCACCGGCTGAACATCATCTCCGAGCGGCATCGGTCGACGCGCGACTTCACGCTGGGCAGCCTCACCCGGGCCGTGCGCGAGATCATCGCCGCGTTCTCCGTCTACCGCACGTACGTGGGCGATGCTCCCGTACGCGAGGGACTGCCGCTCGGCTCGAGCGACGGCCCCGTCGGCCCGACCGAGCGTGATCAGGAGTACATCACGCGCGCGGTCGCCCTGGCCAGGCGCCGCACCGCGGCCACCGATGTCTCGGTCTTCGACTGGATCCAGGACATCCTGATGCTGCGCTTCCCGCCGTGGGCCGACGTCGAGCACCGGCGCGAGCGCCTCGACTGGGTGATGCGGTTCCAGCAAACCACGGGACAGGTCACGGCCAAGGGCTACGAGGACACCGCGCTCTACCGGTATCACCGGCTGATTTCCCTCAACGACGTCGGTGGCGATCCGGGCCGCTTCGGCACTCCACTCACCGAGTTCCACGCCGCCATGGTGGCCCGCCAGAAGACGTGCCCGGACAGCCTCACCGCCACCTCGACCCACGACACCAAGCGCAGCGAGGACGTCCGCGCCCGCATCAACGTGCTGAGCGAGATCCCGCAGGAGTGGCGTCGGCGCGTCGGCCGCTGGCAGCGCCTGAATCGCCGGCACCGGATCGTCGTCGACGGCACGCCCGCGCCCGGCCCGAACGAGGAGTCCCTGCTCTACCAGACGCTCGTCGGGGCCTGGCCGATCTCAACCGAGCGGCTGCGCGAGTACGCGCTCAAGGCGATGCACGAGGCGAAGGTCCACACGAGCTGGATCAACCCGAATCCGAAGTACGACGAAGCGATCGCGGCCTTCGTCGAGGCGATCCTGGAGCCTCGGCGCTCCCGCGAGTTCCTGCGGGACCTGACGGCCTTCGCGGCCCGTGTGGCCTGGTTCGGTGCGCTCAACTCGCTGGCTCAGACCCTCGTCAAGGTCACCGCGCCCGGTGTTCCCGATTTCTATCAGGGCAGCGAGCTGTGGGACCTGAGCCTGGTCGATCCCGACAACCGCCGCCCCGTGGACTGGGCGCTGCGCGAGCGGCTGCTCGACGGCCTCGCGACGCAGAGCCGGCTCGAACGAGCCGGACTGGCCCGTGATCTCGTGAAGTCGTGGGAGGACGGTCGCGTCAAGCTCTACGTGATCCAGGAAGCGCTCGCCACACGACGGAGCCACCAGGCACTCTTCCAGCGCGGCGACTACGTGCCGCTCGAGGTCTCCGGGGGCCTCGACGACCACGTGTGCGCGTTCGCGCGGGTGGTACCCGCTGACGCAGCCATCGTCGTCGTGCCGCGGCTCCTCGCTCGTCGCGGTGTGGAGACCCCGCTGTTCGGCCGGTCGTACTGGGAAGACACGCGGGTGGCCACCGGCGCTGGCCTCGACGGCCGGTTCACCAACGTGTTCACCGGTGCGACGGTGAGCGTGAACGACGGCATTCTCTCGGTGGCGGATGCGCTGGCGGACTTTCCCGTGGCGCTGCTGACCCGGGCGGCCTGATGGCCATCGCCACCAATCCGTTCGTGTTCATCGGCTGCGTCGAGCTCCGCCAGGCTCTCGACCGGCACGCGCTCGACGAGCGCGAGCTGATGGACCGCTTGGAGGACGTCCCGGCCGGCTCGATCTTCTATCACACGCACGGGTACTTCCTGCGGCACCGCCCGATGACCACGGCGTACGGCAACGACTTCGCCCGGTGGGCGGCGGTGGAGGTGCGTGATCAGGCGCTCGCCGAGCGGCTCGCCGTCGTCGATCCGTTCGCGTTCCGCGATCTCGAAAGCCTCCGCGAGGAGCTGGTGACCATCGTCAGTGACCACCTGCGCGGCTTGACCGCCGTGCCGCGAGCCGAGCCGAGCGGCGCGTTCCACTTCCAGCAGTCACACATCGTCACCGTCGAGCTGGGGCCCCGCGCCAACACGCTGGCCGAGTTTCGCGACGGCCTGGCCGGCGTCGACGCCAGCGCGATCTACTTCCACATGGTGGAGGCTCGCGCGAGGCTCGGCCGACCGTCCGGCGATTTCGCCGAGTGGATGCGCATGTCGCTGGGCCTCGACGCTCTGGCCCAGCGCATCGAGCGCATCGACACGTTCATGACGAGCCTCGAGCGCGTCCGCGCTCGCGTCCTCGGGCTGGTGGACCAGGCCCTGGAGACGCACGCCGCATGATGCGGCTGGACGACTACCGTCACGTGGCGCCGCCCGGGGTCGTGGACATCATCCAGCGCCTGAGCGACCGTGTGCGCGACCGGCGGATCTTGCACCTGTCCGGCGGCCGCTTCGGCGAAGGCCCCGCCGAGATGCTGAGCACGTCGGTGCCGCTGTTCCAGGACCTCGGTCTCGACACGCGCTGGGAGATCACGGGCGGCGACGCCACGTTCTACACCACCGCGTCCGCCTTGCGGGCGGCGCTGGAAGGCGCCGAGCGGGTGCTGGCCGACGAGGCCCTGGCCCACTACGTCGAGATGAATCGGATCAACGCCAAGAAGCTGCGCCTCGACGCCGACCTGGTCGTCGTCCACGACGTGCAGCCCGCGCCGCTGGTCGGGCATCGCGGCGAGGGGCGCTGGGTCTGGCGCTGCCACTTCGACGCGTCGCACGCGCAACGTCGCGTGTGGTCCTCCTTCCGTCAGATCATCAACCAGTACGACGCCGCGGTCTTCTCGTTGCCCGAGTTCGGCCGCCGGCTGAGCGTCCCGCAGTACGTGATCAATCCGGCCATCGATCCGCTCTCGGAGAAGAACCGGGAGATCGGGCCGCGCGAGGTCACGACCATCCTCGGCGCGCTGCGCGTGGCCCAGGACAAGGCCCTGCTGCTCCAGGTCGGCGCCTTCAGCCGGGCTCAGGATCCCGTCGGCGTCGTGAACGCGTACCGGCTCGTCAAGAAGCATTACGACGTCCGTCTCGTCCTGGCTGGCACCGCCGGTGACGATCGCGAGAGCCTCGAGGTCCTGGCCGACCTGCGCCAGGCCGCGCATCACGATCCGGACATCGTCGTGCTCGAGCTGCCGCCGGAGGCCCACCTGCAGATCAACGCGCTCCAGCGCGCGGCCACGATCGTGCTGCAGAAGTCGGTGCGGGTCGGCTTCCAGCTCACCGCGGCCGAGGCGATGTGGAAGGGGAAGCCCGTCATCGCCGGCGTCGGCGGCGGCCTCAGCCAGCAGGTGATCAACGACGTGACCGGCTACGTCGTCCACTCGGTCGAAGGGGCGGCCTTCCGCACCCGTCACCTGCTCAACAACCCCGAGCTCATCGCGCGGATGGGCGCCGCCGGCCGCGAGCACGTGCGCCGGGCGTTCCTCGTCACCCGCCACCTCATGGAGTCGCTCGCGCTCCTCGCCCACCTGACGGGATGAATCCACCGTTCGGGCCGGCCTGGCGCGCCCGGGTACCATGACTGACGTGGCCGTCGACACAGATCCGGCAGGAAGCGTCGCGACGGTGGACGACGACGTCCAGAGACTCGGGTCGCGCCCGATCGTTCTCGCCCTCCTCACGTACAACAACGCGGCGACGGTGCCCGGCATCGCCCAGACGGGCTATCGCGGATTGAGTCGGGCGTTTCCCGACGTTCCGCTGGCGATCGTGAACGCCGACTCCGGGTCCTCGGACGGCACGACCGAGCGCCTCGTCGCACTCGGCCTGCCCGTCACGCTCGGGCGTCACGAGTCGCCGCTCCACGAGCTCACCGCCGTGCCGTTCCACGGCGTGCCCGGGCGAGGCCTCGCGCTTCAGCTCGCGCTTCAAACGACGCGACGCCTCGGCGCGCGCGCGATCGTCCTGCTCGAGGCCGACGTGACCTCGGTGACGGAGGACTGGCTCGACCGTCTGGCCCGTCCCGTGTGGGAGGACAACGCCGACCTGGTGCTGCCCGCCTACGCGCGGCACCGGTACGACGGCACCATCACCAATCTCCTCCTCGCGCCGCTCGTCCGCGCCCTCTACGGCCGTCGGCTGCGACAGCCCCTCGCCGGCGCCCTCGCCATGTCGGGGCGGCTGGTGGAGCATCTCCTCCTTCACCCGGGCTGGCGGTGGGCCGGCCGCGACCTCGCGGACCTGTGGATCATCGGGACCGCCATCGCCGACGGATTCGCCGTGTGGGAGGCGTGGCTGGGGCCTCGGCGCGTGGAATCGCGGACGCGCACGACAGATCTGCCCACCATGGTGGCGCAGACGCTCGGGGGCGTCTTCGCGCTGATGGAACGCCACGCCGACCTGTGGCGACAGGTTCAGGGCAGCGAACCCGTCCCGGCCATCGGCATTGGGACGGCGCTCGAAACGGAGACGCTCGAGATCGACGTCGAGCGTCTGGTCGGCGCCTTCCGTCTCGGCGTGCGCGATCTGGCGGGGATCTGGGAGCACATCCTGGCGCCCGAGACCCTCGGCGACATCCTGAGCCTCGACGTGGGTGACGCCGGCCGCTTCAGATTTCCCGACGAGCTGTGGGCGCGCGCTGTGTACGATTTCGCGCTGGGCCATCACTACAGCGTCGTTCACCGCGATCACCTGTTGCGTTCCCTGGTTCCGCTCTACCTGGGGCGCACCGCCGCCTTCGTGGCCACAACGCGCCGGGCCGATGCCGCCGCCACCGACGCCGCGCTCGAGGCCGTGGGCGCGGCGTTCGAGCGACAGAAGCGTTATCTCGTCGAGCGATGGTAGCGGCAACGGTCGCGGCTGACATGACTCGGGAGCCCTGAGTGGGGAGCGACCTCCGGCGCACCGTCATCATCGAGAACGTGGCTCCCACCGTCGACGGCGGCCGCTACGCCGTCAAGCGTGAGGTTGGCGATGTCGTCGACGTGGAGGCCGACATCTTCAAGGAAGGCCATGACGTCATCGTCGCCGTCCTGAAGTACCGGCGGGCGAGGGAGGCGGCCTGGCGCGAAGCGCCGATGAGCTTCGTCGACAACGATCGCTGGCGGGGCCGGTTCACGCTCGACGCCGTCGACCGCTGGCAGTTCACGATCGAGGCGATGGCCGATCCGTTCCGCTCGTGGCTCGTCGACCTCGCCAAGCGCGTGGACGCGGGCCAGGACGTCGCGAGCGAGCTGCTCGAAGGCGCCGCCCTCGTCCGGGCTGCCGCCGACCGTGCGAGCGGCTCCGACGCGTCAGCGCTGCGCGAGTACGCCGGTCGTCTCGCCCGTGGTGATCGCCCGGCCGACGCCGTCGCCACGGCCCGTGAGGAACGGCTCGGCGCGCTGATGCGTCGCCATCTCGATCGCAGCGATGCGACGTCGGCCGAGCGCGAGTTCGACGTCGTCGCCGACCCGGAACGGGCGCGCTACGCCGCCTGGTACGAGTTCTTCCCGCGCTCCGGCGTCCCCGGCCGCCACGCCACGTTCAAGGATGCCGAGGCGATGCTCGAGCGGGCGGCCTCGCTCGGCTTCGACGTCGTGTACCTGCCTCCGATCCACCCGGTCGGCCTGACCCACCGCAAGGGCCGCAACAACACGCTGACGGCGCAGCCCGGTGATCCCGGCAGCGTGTGGGCCATCGGTGGCGCGGACGGCGGCCACACGGCGGTGAATCCCGAGCTGGGAACGCTGGCCGACTTCGATCGATTCGTCGCGCGGGCGCGCCAGCTTCGCCTCGAGGTCGCGCTGGACTTCGCCATCCAGTGCTCGCCGGACCATCCCTACGTCCGGGAGCATCCCGAGTGGTTCTTCAAGCGGCCGGACGGCACCATCAAGTACGCCGAGAACCCGCCGAAGAAGTATCAGGACGTCTACCCGGTGAACTTTTACGTCGAGGACCCACGGCCGCTCTGGGACGAGATGAAGCGCATCGTCGATTTCTGGATCGGCCGCGGCGTGACGACGTTCCGCGTGGACAACCCCCATACCAAACCGGTCCGGTTCTGGGAATGGCTCATCCGGGCGGTGAAGGACGAGCATCCCGAAGTCATTTTCCTGGCCGAGGCGTTCACGCGGCCGAAGATGATGAAGGTGCTCGCCAAGGTCGGCTTCACGCAGTCGTACACGTACTTCACGTGGCGGAATCACAAGCAGGAGCTGATCGAGTACTTCAAGGAGATCACCTCGCCGCCGGTGAGCGACTACTTCCGCGGCAACCTGTGGCCGAACACGCCGGATATCCTGCACGAGACGCTGGTCAAAGGCGGTCGTCCCGCATTCCGCATGCGGCTCGTGATGGCGGCGACGCTCTCGTCGGTGTACGGGATGTATTCCGGCTACGAGCTCTGCGAGAACGTGCCCTACGCCGAGGGCTCCGAGGAGTACCTGAATTCCGAGAAGTACGAGCTCAAGGTCCGCGACTGGAACGCCCCCGGGAACATCAACGACCTCGTGGCGACGATGAATCGCCTCCGGCGAGAGCACCCGGCCCTGCAGCGTTATTCGAACCTCCGCTTCTACCCGTCCGACGATCCGAACATCCTCTTCTACGGGAAGATGACGCCCGACAAGAGCGACGTGGTCTTCGTCGCCGTGAACCTCGATCCGTTCGCGACCCACTCGGCGTTGGTGGAGTTGCCTCTCGGTGAGCTCGGGATCGGCGCTGACCAGGCCTATCGCGTGCACGAGCGTCTGACCGACGCCTGGCAGCTCTGGCGAGGCCGTGGCGGCCGCGTCACCCTCGATCCCCAGCGCGAGCCGGCCGCGATCTTCTCGCTCCACCGCTGACGCGCGCTCGCCTCACACGTCTGGCCGGCGCGCGACGCCGTCTCAACGTCGGCCGGCAGGCCGACGCCGAGCGAAACGAATTCCGAGGAGGACGTGACTCGCGATGACGATCGGCACGAGCCACGTCAGCAAGAGGTTCAAGGGCAGACGGAGGAGTGCCTGCATCGAGTCCGGCGCCGTGAGGGCGAGCCGCGCTGCGGTCGCCACGACGAAGGCGATGTCGATGAGCCCGAGGACGTTCCAGATCGAGTAGGCCCACCATCCGCCGACCCTGGTGGCTCGCCACCCCACGATGAGCCCCAGCGCCAGCGTCGCCACCGCAATGTCTCCCCAGCCTCCGGGAACCGCAAAATCGAACGGCAGCTCTCCGCGGCCATAGAGGACCAGGAAGTACACGCCGACGAAGCGCGTGAGGTGGAAGCCGACGAGCAGCCGTTCATCGACGGTCATCAGCCAGGTGCGCAGGGTGGGCCTGGCGAGGCCGAGGACGACGGCCAGGACGGTGAGCCCCAACAGCACGACCTGGGGCGCCGGCGGCCTGAGAGCTCGAAGGACGCCCGTCGCGCCGAGAGCCGTCGCCGCAACCAGCCAGGCGAGGACGGCCAGGACGACGGTCGTGGTTCGAGAGCCTTCGTGACTCGTCATCGCGTGCAGCGTAGGCTGCTCCCACGCCACCGGCAAGGTGACCGACGATGTAAGCTTTGTCTCGAGGGGCGATGCCCAACGACTGGTACAAGGACGCCATCTTCTACGAGGTCCACGTCAAGGCGTTCAGCGACGCGGACGGGAACGGCATCGGAGACTTCGCCGGGCTGACCCAGCGCCTGGACTACGTGCGGGACCTCGGCGTCGACTGCCTGTGGATCCTGCCCATGTACCCGTCGCCCCTGCGCGACGACGGCTACGACATCGCCGACTTCTACGGCATCCATCCCGCCTACGGCACCGTCGAGGACTTCCAGCGATTTCTCGACGCGGCCCACGCCCGCGGCCTGCGCGTCATCGCCGATCTGGTCATGAATCACACGTCCGACCAGCATCCGTGGTTCCAGTCCTCCCGGGTCGAGCCGACCGGCGCCTACGGCGACCACTACGTGTGGAGCCCCACCGACCGCCGCTACGAGGACGCGCGCATCATCTTCATCGACACCGAGAAGTCGAACTGGACCCACGACCCCGTGCGCCACGAGTATTACTGGCACCGCTTCTTCTCCCACCAGCCCGACCTCAACTACGACAACGCAACCGTGCGCAAGGCCATGCTCGACGTGATGCGCTTCTGGCTCGATCGGGGACTGGACGGCTTCCGCTGCGACGCGGTGCCCTACCTGGTCGAGCGCGAGGGAACGATCTGCGAGAACCTCCCCGAGACCCACGACATCCTCAAGGAGTTTCGCCGCGTCATCGACAGCGAGTACGGCGGGGACCGTGTGCTCCTGGCCGAGGCCAACCAGTGGCCGGAGGACGTCCGGCCCTACTTCGGTGACGGCGACGAGTTCCACATGGCCTTCCATTTTCCCTTGATGCCGCGCCTCTACATGTCGATCCGGCGGGAGGAGCGGCTGCCGCTCGTCGACATCTACACGCACACGCCCCCCATCCCGCCCGCCTGCCAGTGGTGCATCTTCCTGCGCAATCACGACGAGCTCACGCTCGAGATGGTGACGAGCGAGGAGCGTGATTACATGTACTACGCGTACGCGCAGGATCCCCAGGCCAAGCTCAACCTGGGCATCCGCCGGCGCCTGGCCCCTCTGATGGACAACGACCGCCGGCGCATCGAGCTCCTCAACTGTCTGCTCTTCACGCTGCCGGGCAGCCCGGTCCTCTACTACGGCGACGAGATCGGCATGGGCGACAACATCCATCTGGGCGACCGGGACGGCGTGCGCACCCCCATGCAGTGGACACGGGACCGCAACGCCGGGTTCTCGACGGCCGACGAGGGCCGGCTCTACCTGCCGGTCATCGCCGACCCCGTCTACGGCTACCAGGCGGTCAACGTGGAGGCGCAGACCAAGCAGCCGACCTCGCTGCTCAACACGATGAAGCAGCTCATCGCGGTGCGGAAGCGCAGCCGCGCCTTCGGGCGGGGCACGATCGAGTTCCTCCACCCCGTCAACCCGAGCGTGCTCGCCTTCATCCGCGAGCACGGTGAGGAGACCGTCCTCGTCGTCGCGAATCTCTCGGGGCGCTCGCAACCGGTGAGCCTCGACCTCGCGCGCTACCGTGGCGCCGTCCCGATGGAGCTGCTCGGCGAGACGCGCTTCCCCCCGGTGGGTGACACCCCGTACTTCCTCTCCCTGGGGCCGCACGGGTTCTACTGGTTCCGGCTGGAGCCGCGTGAGCGCCGCCCGCAGCGCTATGGCATCGAAGACGCCGCCATCTGAACGTCTCGCCGAGTGGCTCGGCCACCAGCGTTGGTTCGCCACGAAGACGCGACGGATCGAGAGCGTCACGATCATGGACGTGCTGCCCCTGGCGTCGGCGGCCATCGCCATCGCGGGCGTGGGTCTCGGCGGCGGCGCCGTCGATCGCTACGTCGTGGCGCTCGGCCGTGGGGCTCGGGCGGCGGCCGTCGAGATCACCGACGGCTTCGACGATCCGCTGTTCTGCCGTGCTCTGCTCGACGTCATCGGCGACGGCCAGCGCGTCGACGGGGAGTCGGGCGCCCTCGAGGGAGTACGCACGGCCGCCTTCCCGGCATCACTCGCGCCGGGGCTCGCCGCCCGCCGCATCGGCGGGGAGCAAAGCAACACCTCGGTCGTCTTCGGCGACGTCGCGATCATGAAGACGTTCCGGCGGCTCGCCGATGGTATCAATCCCGAGGCCGAGATGACGCGGTTCCTCACCGAGCACGCGCGCTTCGCCCATGCTCCCCGCCTCTTCGGTCAGCTCGAGTACCGGCGTCGCGACGGCAGCACCGCCACCCTCGCCGTCGTGCAGGAGCTCGTCCCGGGTGCGCGCGACGGCTGGGAATGGCTGCTCGACGAGCTGCGCGCGGGACGAGCGGCGCTCGACGCGATCGGACGTCTCGGTCAGGTGACGGGCCGTCTCCACCAGGCGCTCGCCGGAGGGGCGGATCACCCGGACTTCGCGCCGGAGCCCATCACCGACGCCGACCTCAGGGCATGGGATGCGGCGGTCCGCGATCAGGTCGAGCGTGCGCACACCGCCCTCGGCGATTCGCGAGGCGGACTGCGCGTGCCGGATCTCATCGAGGCGCTCGCCGGGCTCCGCGGTGTGCAGAAGACCCGTCACCACGGCGACCTGCACTTCGGTCAGACGCTCCGCCGCGCCGACGGCGATTGGATGATCATCGACTTCGAGGGCGAGCCGCTCCGTCCACTCGCCGAGCGGCGGCGCAAGCACACCCCGCTGCGCGATGTCGCGGGAATCGTTCGCTCGCTCGCGTACGCGGCCGCCAGCGCTCAACCCGCTGGCGGCGAGGCATGGCTCGACCGGTGGCAACGCGACGCGGTGGACGCATTTCTCAGCGGCTACCGTGCGGTGACGATCGGCGCTCGGTTCACGCCGACGAACGAGACGGCGTTCCGTCGCGCGCTGGCGGTGTTCGAGATCGAGAAGGCCGCGTACGAGATCGTGTACGAAGCCAACAACCGGCCGGACTGGATCGCCATCCCGAAGCGTGGCCTCGTCAGCGCTGCGGAGCGGCTTGGCCTCCGTTGGTCTGGGGCAGCGTGAACACCATCGCCTGCACTTCCCAGCCGTCCTTGTCGAAATAGACGAGCAGCCCGGACTCGTAGAAGAACGCCGGCGGCTGGCCCGCCGGCGCGGCGCCGGAGGGGCGACCCCAGCCATCGACGATCGCCGGTCGGGTGAAGATGCCGGGGTGCGGCTCAAGCTTGAACGATCGCACGACGTCGGCGCGAAAGCCCGCTGGCCCGGCGAGTCCGAAATCGACCGTCATCCGGAACATCCCGGTCGGCGCCTGGTCGCCCTCGTACACCCACTGCGCGGAGTCGAACCGGTCGACCTTCTGCGTCGTGGCACGGGTGGGATCGCCATGGCGGGCCCGAACGGTCTCCTTGGTGCTCTCGCCGGGGATGACACCGCCCCAGTCGGCGGCGCCGACGGCGCCGGCACCGACGACGAGGACCCCGAGCAGCACCGTGAGCGCCAGGCCGCGCATCAGAATCCGAGCGCGATGCCGTCGCCGCGCGGATCGGCGCCGCCCATGAGGGTGCCGTCACGCAGGACGATGCCCTGGGCGTGCCCGGCCTTGTAGAACAAATCCGGCGCCGCTTTCACGCTGTGACCTTTCTTCGCCAGGCCGCTGAGCGCGCGCGGGCCGACCCGACGCTCCATGTGAATCGTGTCCGCCGCCTCCCCGGGCAGGAACGCGCCGATCAGGAAGCGCGGGCGCTCGATAGCCTCCTGCATGTCGAGGCCGTAGTCCAGCAGGTTGGTGAGGACCTGGGCGTGGAACATCGCCTGGCCGTTGCCACCCATCGACGAGAAGCCGACGATCGGTTGCTCGTCCCGCGTCACGATCGACGCGATCAGGGTGTGGAAGGGGCGCTTGCGTGCGGCGAAGACGCTCGGATGTCCGGGTTCCACCGTGAAATGGCGGCCGCGGTTCTGCAGCACGACGCCCGTGCCGGGCGGCACCACTCCGGAGCCGAAGGCGTTGAAGAGGCTCTGGATGACCGCGATCATGTTGCCGCGACCGTCGGCCACGACGAACCCCGTGGTGTCGCCGTCGGGTTTGCCGGCGCGGTACGTGCCCGCCTTCTTGGGGTCGAAGTCCTTGCGCCGTGTCGCCGCGTACTCCTTGTCGAGCAAGGACGAGACAGGAACGCGGGCGTGGGCCGGATCTCCGATCCACCGGTCGCGATCGGCATAGGCGAGCTTCACCATCTCAATGAGCAGGTGCAGGTGCTCCACCGAGTGCAGCGCGTGGTGCGCCGGGGGAAACCCCTCGAGTAGATTGAAGGTGAGCAGCGCGGCCAGGCCCTGCGTCGGCGGCGGCGTCTGATAGATGGTGTTGCCGCGATACGTCGTGGTGATCGGCTCGCCCCATTCACCGGTGTGGGCCGCGAGATCCTGGGGCGTCAAGAACCCCTCGGCCTCCATTCGGGCGGCGATCGCCTCGCCGACGCGACCGGTATAGAAGAGGTCGGCGCCGTCAGCGGCGAGGTCGCGCAACGAGCGGGCGAGATCCGGCTGACAGAACACCTCGCCGATCTCGGGCACGCGTCCGTTCGGTTTGAAGATGCGGTGCCACTCCGGATCGGGATTCGCCGGCGCCAGCTCCGCGATGGCCTGACTCACCATCGAGGTCATCGGGAAGCCGTGCTCTGCGTAGTGGGTCGCCGGCCGCAGCAGCTCCCAGAGCGACCGCGTCCCGAAGCGCTCGAGCAGCATCGCCCACGCGCGCGTGCAGCCGGGCACGCTGACCGTCGCTGGTCCGAGCGTCGGAAGCGTCGCGAGCCCTCGGCGCTTCAGCTCGTCCAGGCCGGCCCGTGAGCCCGACCGCCCGGCGCCGTTCAGGAAATGCACGCGCCGCGTGGCTGCGTCGTAGTAGAGGCAGAAGAGGTCGCCGCCCACGCCGCAGCTGTTCGGCTGCGTGACGGCGAGCACGGCGTTGACGGCAACGGCGGCATCGACCACGGTCCCGCCCGATCTCAGCACGTCCACGCCCGTCAGGGTGGCGAGCGGATGGGCGGCGGCGACGAGGCCGCCGCGTCCGAGCGCAACCGGACGCCGCGAGTAACCGATCTGGGGCACGCTCAACCTCCCGCGAAGAGTCGCGTGATCTCGTCCTGAGAGAAGACCGGCAGGGGCCGCTCGGCGTTCCCGTCGATAAGCATAACGCCCTTGGCCCGGGGGACCACCTGCCCGATGTAGTGACAATCGATCGATTCGCGGGCCAGCGCGTGGATGACGATGCCCGCGTCCGCGGGCGCCAGCGTCATCACGAGGCAGCCCGAGGCCAGCGTACCGAGCGGGTCGAGCCCGAACACCCGGCACAGCTCGACGCCTTCGGGCAGTTTCACGATGCGATCGGCGTCGATGCGGAGCCCGACACCGGCGGCGTCCGCCAGCTCCCAGAGCGCCGTCGCCAGCCCGCCCTCGGTCGGGTCGTGCATGGCGTGCACGCGGGCCAGCTCACAGGCGATCTCAGCCTCCGGCACCACGCTGATGCCGGGCGTGCGGAGGAAATGCCTGGCCTTGCGAATGACGGCCGGGCGGACGCCGCGCTCGAGCAGCATCGCCTCGCGCTCACGCGCGATGATCGCGGCACCTTCGAGCGGAATGCCCTTGGTCATGACGATCGCATCGCCGACCTGCGCACCACCCGTCGTCACCAGTCGCTCTTTCTCGACCTCGCCCAGCATGGTGCCGGCCACGATCGGGCGATCGAGGCCATGGGTGACCTCGGTGTGACCACCGACCAGCGCGACGCCGAGCGCCTCGCAGGCCTCGGTGAGCTGCTCGAACATCGTCGTGACCGACACCTCGGTGGTGGCGCCTTCGGGCAGCAAGAGCGTGGCCAGGAACCAGCGCGGGCGCGCCCCGCGCACGGCGATGTCGTTGGCGTTCACCTGCAGCGCGTACCAGGCGGCGTCATCGCTGGCGAACGTGATCGGATCAGAGGTCGCGACGAGGCAGCGCTCACCGAGGTCGATGACGGCGGCGTCCTCGCCCACGCGCGGGCCCATCAGCACGCGCTCGTCCTTCACGGGATGACGATCGAAGAGTCCCTGGAGAAACGAAGCACGTAGCTTGCCGACAGGTAGGCAACTCATAAGGCGCCGGGTAGTATACCGCCGTGGATCGCACCCCCGTCGTGGTCGAGTGCGTTCCTAACGTGAGCGAGGGGCGCGACGCCACCGTCGTGCAGCGGCTCGCGACGTCCATCCGCCAGGCCGGGGCCCGTCTCGCGAACGTCCATCTCGATCCCGATCACCATCGGTCGGTCTTCTCGTTTCTCGGCGGGCCAGACGTCGTGCACACGGCCGCACAAGCGCTGGCCGACAACGCGTTGGCCATCGTGGACCTTCGCAACCATCACGGCAGTCATCCACGGATCGGCGCCCTCGACGTGCTGCCCTTCGTCCCGATCAGCGGCCTCACGATGGATCACGTGGTGGCCCTCGCCCACGACGTGGGCCGGGCACTCGCCGAGCGGCACGAGCTTCCCGTCTATTTCTACGGCTTCGCGGCACTGCGTGATCACCACCGCCGCCTTCCCGACGCCCGCCGCGGCGGCTACGAAGCGCTGGCCGCGCGTCTGGCGACGCCCGACGGTGAGCCCGACGCCGGACCGCCGCGGTTCGACCCCCGTCGAGGCGCCATCCTCGTGGGCGCGCGTAACGTCCTCGTCGCGTACAACGTCTGGCTCGAGTCGACGAAGCTCGAGGTGGCCGGCGCCATCGCCCGAACGATCCGCGAGGCGACCGGTGGCTTGCCTGCCGTTCAAGCGCTGGGCATGCCACTCACGAGCCGCGGCGTCGTCCAGGTCTCGATGAACCTCCTCGACTATCGCGTGACGTCGATCCCGGTCGCCTTCGATGCCGTCGAGCGCGAAGCCCAGCGTCGTGGCGTTGCGATCCGGCGGGGCGAACTGGTCGGGCTGGCGCCACGCGCCGCCTTCGCGGGGCGCACGCCCTCGAGCGTCGGGCTCTCGGACTTCACCGACGACCTCTATCTCGACACGCACCTCACCGCGACGTTAGGGGGCGAGTAGCTTCAGGACATCCGCGGTGAGATCGTAGAGCTGCGCGCAGCCGGAAGCGCCGCCGATGAGGGGCCCGAGGCGCTTGCGCAACCCGTCATCGGCGATCTCACCGACGAGCGTATTGATCCGGCGCTGCGGCTCGGAGCAGATCCCCATGTACGGGAGCTTCGGCGTGACGTGCTCGGCGCGGAGCACGCGTCCGGTGGCCGCGTCGAGCTCGTAGGTGATCTCGAAGCCGTGGACGTTGTCGTGCATCGAGTGGAAGAGCACCAGGCGGCCGTCGAGGCTCGTGAGCCGCGCCACCTTCCGCCTGACGAAGACACGTTGCTGGCCCCGGCGTGGGCTGTAGAGGTCGGGCTGCATCGGCGTCGCGATCGGCCGTGTGCCGAAGAGCGAGCGCCCGGCCGCGCTGTAAGTGAAGCACGAGTCCGGCAGGTCGATCCACCCCGTGGTGTCGAGCTCCCAACAGTCGAGCGCGTCGCCACTGGCCGCCCGCTCCGCCTGATCGCGCGGGAGCTTGGCCACCTGGCGCGCCAGGCGAGCAACCTCGATCGCCGCATCGACGACGAAGGCGGCGCCTGCGCCATTGCCGACCGCCTCGGCCACACGACGCGTGAAGCCCGCGATCATTCGAGCCCCGCACAGTGAGGCGATTCCAGCGCCGACCGATGCCACGTCACCACCCAGGACTCGGCAGGAGGCATGGCGGATCTCGTAGGTTGGTGACGTCGTCGTCACCGCCCGCAATTCGATCTGACGGTCGGCGTCGGTGAGACGCACCGTGTGGGCGAGCGCGTCACCGTCGGCGTCGTCGGTCCAGCCCTCCATGGTGCGCTCGTAGCTGGCGCGACCGCGGAGCACGGCCGGCTGGATCACCAGTTACCTCGCGCTGCCCGCCATGTCGCTCTTGCCGCCCGCGAGATACTTCTCGGGCTCGCGGTCGAACTTCTGCTTGCAGCCCACCGCGCAGAAGTAATAGGCCTGACCCTTGTAGCTCGATTGCGCCGCCGCCTTGGCGGGCTCGACGGTCATCTTGCAGACGGGATCAACCGCCATCGTGGTCCCTCCTTCAGGGACGCTGGGCGCCATCGTCTGGTCAGGCCGGCCGCCAGCGCTTCAAACGCAGACTGTTGGTGACGACCGACACGGACGAGAACGCCATCGCCGCACCGGCCAGGATCGGGGACAGCAGCACGCCGGCAAGCGGATAGAGCACACCGGCGGCGACCGGAATGAGCAGGATGTTGTAGCCGAACGCCCAGCCCAGGTTCTGCTTGACGATCTGGATCGTTCGCCGCGAAAGCTCGAGGGCGACCACCACGCCCGCGACGTCGCTGCGCATCAGCGTGACGTCGGCGGCTTCGATCGCGACGTCGGTGCCCGAGCCCATCACGATCCCGACGTCGGCCTGGGTGAGTGCCGGGGCGTCGTTGATACCGTCGCCGACCATCGCGACGCGATGACCTCCCTCCTGCAGCCGCTTGATCTCACCGGCTTTGTCCGCGGGCAGCACCTCGGCCAGCACGCGCTCGATGCCGGCCTCTCGCGCGATGGCCTCCGCGGTGCGGCGGTTGTCGCCGCTGAGCATGGCGACGGCGAGGCCCATCTCGCGCAGTCGGCGGATGGTGGCGGCGGCGTCCGGCTTGAGCACGTCGGCCACGGCGATGAGGGCGAGCAACCGGCCGGCGAACGCGAGAAAGACCACCGTCTTGCCCTGGGCTTGCAGCGCGATGGCGCGATCGGCCAGCAGGCTCACGTCGATCCCGCGCTCGTTCATCATCGTCTCGTTACCGAGAAGGATCCGCCCGTCCGGCGCCATGGCGTCGATGCCCTGACCGGGCACCGCGGTGAACTCGCCCACGGGTGGCAGCGCGAGTCCACGCTCCTTGGCGAGGCGAACGATCGCCTCGCCGAGCGGATGCTCCGAGGCCTGCTCGGCCCCGGCGGCCACCGCCAGCGCGTCGTCTTCACCGACGCCCGGGACGGTCACGATATCCGTCACCTCGGGCCGGCCGACGGTGAGCGTGCCCGTCTTGTCGAAGACGATCGTGTCCACGCGATGGAGCACCTCGAGCGCGGTGGCGCTCTTGATGAGAACCCCGTGCTCCGCTCCCTTACCGGTCCCGACCATGATGGCGGTCGGCGTGGCCAGGCCCATCGCGCACGGGCAGGCGATGACGAGCACCGCCACCGCCGTCGTCAGCGCCATCGGCAGTCGCGGCTCCGGCCCGAATGCGAGCCAGGCGAGACACGTCGCACCAGCGATGACGAGCACGATCGGCACGAAGACCGCGGCGACCCGGTCGGCCAGCCGCTGAATGGGGGCACGCGAGGCCTGCGCGTCTTCGACGAGTCGCACGATGCGCGCCAGCGTCGTCTCGCTGCCCACGTGGGTGGCGCGGAAGAGCAGGGCGCCGGTCTGATTCACCGAACCGGCGACGACCCGGGACTCGGCGGTCTTCTCGACCGGCAGGCTTTCACCCGTGAGCATCGACTCGTCGATCGTCGACGCTCCTTCGAGGACGACGCCGTCGACCGGAATGCGCTCGCCGGGCCTGATGCGGACGAGATCGCCCACCCCGACCTCGGTCGTCGGCACGTCGAGCTCGCGGCCCTCGCGGACGATGCGCGCCGTGCGCGGAGCCAGGCGGACGAGCCGGCGGATCGCCTCCGACGTCCGACCGCGAGCCCGTGCCTCCAGCCAGCGGCCGAGCACGACGAGCGTGATGACGACGGCGCCCGTCTCGTAGTAGGTCATCCCGCCGGCTGGCATGAACACGTGCGGCCACAGCGTCACGGCCAGGCTGAAGAAGTACGCGGCGTTCGTGCCGATGGAGACGAGCGTCGACATGCTGGCGGTCCGGTGGCGGAGATCGCGAAGGAACCCGGCGTGGAACTCGAAGCCCACCCAGAACTGGACCGGGGTGGCCAACGCCCAGAGGAGCCAGGGATTGTGCAGCCAGGCCGGCGCCCAGGGAAAAACCTCCACCATACTGCCGATGACGATGGGCACCGACAGGATCGCGCCCACGACGAACTTCGAGCGCGCCCGCCGTTGCATTTCCTCGCGGGCGGACTGTTCACGGTCGGGCGTCTGGCCGGCCGCCTCGCGGGGCTCCACGAGCTCGTAGCCGGCCCGCGCGACGGCGTCTTGCAGCCTGGTGACGTCGGTCCGCGTGGAATCGAAGGTCACCGTCGCCTTTTCGGTGGCCAGGTTCACGGTGGCCTCGTCGACGCCGGGCACGGAGGTCAGCGCGCGCTCCACCTTGCCGACACAGGCCGCGCAGTGCATGCCGCGCACGGGCAGGGTCAAACGTTCGGCCTGAGGCGACATCACTTGGCTCCGAAGCGCGTGAACACCTCGAGCAGCTCGTCGATCTTGCGCTGGCGCTCGCTCCGCCCTCCGGCGCGGAAGGCGTCGGCCACGCACGATTCGACATGGCGGGCGAGCAACAGCTTCTGGACCTGATCGAGCGCGCCCTGCACCGCGGAGATCTGGAGGAGGATGTCCACGCAGTAGGCGTCGTTACCGATCATGCGTTGCAGCCCCTGCACCTGGCCCTCGATGCGGCGCAATCGGCCCAGCGTCTTCGCTTTGGTGGCGTCGTCGAGCATCCTGGTACCCTCAGGGGGTATTCTGCGTCCGTCCGGGCTGCCTGTCAAACGATCGCGGCAGGCTCAGAGATCGAAGAGCGTGGGTTGTTGCTCCGAGCTCGGCACCGTGGCGCGGCGGCGCGGGGCCTTCTTATCCTTGCTATCTTTCTTGGCTTTGGGCGGGGGCTTGCGCGGCGCCTGGCGTGAGAGCTTCCAGCCTTTTTGGTGGGCGATGCGGTCCCCCTGCTTGATGACGAGCAGGTCGACCAGACGCGCCAGCGGATTGCGGAGCAGCGTCAGGTAGCGCTCCCAGTAGCGTGGCGACAGCGCCAGCGTCCGCATCAGGTCGAGGGCGACGGTGAGCGCGGCCCGATCGCCGCGGCGTGAGGCGACACGCAGCTCGCGCAGCACTTTACCCGTCGAGACTCGCGAGGCCGATGGGCGTGCCATGACCGGCCCGGATGCTACCACGCCCCACCGCCCGACTTCCGGCCCGCCGAGGGCACCTGTACGAAGCCGGGCGCAACGGCGGAAGGTCGAAACGCACTGATCGATCCGGGCTCGTGGTCGAAGCGGAGCGTGGCCACCCGGCGTCTCGGCGTGACCGGTTCTGCGGTTGGGCTCGCGCGGGCGTGCTCAGCGGACCTGGAGCTGATACTCCTCGCGCGGCGATTGAGGGCCGGTCGCGTTCACCGTGATCTTGATGTCGAGAGTCGCCGCGAGCCTGGTCAGGGCGTCGCGAGCATCCCCCTCCAGGTAGCCGACCACGTCGGGGTGTGCGCGAAGGACGATCTCGCGCCCTTCCGCCTCCGTGCGCTGGACCCGAATGGCGCGAAAGATCTCGCCGGCCACGGTCACCTCGGACTTCGTCACGCCACTCCCCGCGCACGTCGGGCAGCGAACGGTCAGCAGCGAGCGTAGGTCCTGGCGCACGCGCTTGCGCGTCATCTCGACGAGGCCCAGCTCGGAGATCTCGAGCACGTTGGTCCGAGCCTTGTCCTCGACCAGCGCCTTCTTGAGCTGCCGGTACACCTGCTCGCGGTGCTCGGCCACCTCCATGTCGATGAAGTCGATGATGATGATGCCGCCCAGATCGCGGAGCCGGATCTGGCGCACGACCTCGCCGACCGCCTCGAGGTTGATCTTCAGGACGGTCTGCTCGAAATCCCGCTTGCCCACGTATTTGCCGGTGTTGACGTCGATGGAGACGAGCGCCTCGGTGTGGTCGATCACGATGTAGCCGCCGGACTTCAGCCACACGCGCCGACGCAATGCCTTCTCGATGTCCTTCTCGATGCCGAACGACTCGAAGATCGGCGTCGTGCCCTCGTAGAACTTCACGCGCTCGGCCATCGCCGGCACCAGCGCCTCCACGTAGCCGAGGCACTTGTCGTACACCTCCCGGCTGTCGACGAGGAACTCGTCCACCTCCGGCGAGAGGAGATCGCGCACGACGCGGAACGTGAGATCACCTTCTTCGTGCAGGACGGCAGGCCCCTTGACGCTCTCGTAGCGGTTGCGCACCTGTGCCCACAACCGGCTCAGGAACTCGACGTCGGCGCCGAACTCCGTCTCGCCGCGGCCTTCGCCGTTGGTACGCACGATGAAGCCGCCAGGCGGCGGATTGAGCGCCCGCACGGCAGCGCGCAGGCGGTCACGCTCGACCTCGTCGTGGATCCGGCGCGAGACGCCGATGTGGTGGGCCTGCGGCATGTACACGAGATACCGGCCGGGCAGCGAGATGAACGAGGTGATCCGCGCGCCCTTGGTCCCGAGCGGCTCCTTGGCCACCTGGACGAGGATCTCCTGGCCCTTGCGGAGCACGTCTTCGATCGGCTGTCGCGGCTCACGTCGAGGGGCTTCGTCAGCCTCGTCGTCGGCGTCCACGCCATCCGGGTGATCGCCGTCGATAGCGTCCTCGACGGCCGCGATCTCCTCACCGGCGTCGCCGATGTTGGCGGTGTAGTCCCCGGCGTAGAGAAAGGCGTCCTTGTGGAGGCCGATGTCGACGAACGCCGCCTGCATGCCAGGCAGGACGTTCGTCACGACACCTTTATAGATGCTCCCGACGACGGAGCGGCGACCATGCCGCTCGAGATAGAGCTCGGTGAGGAGATGGCCCTCCTGGACCGCCACGCGCGTTTCCAGGACGTCCGCGTTGACGACGATACGCTTGCCCACGGCAGCACCTCTCTGGCCGGACCGGTCGCGATCTCACGTCGGCGTCCGGTGGCCTCATTGGAACTGCCGCATCCGCACGGAGAGGAGAAGCCCGAGGGCCATCATGGAGACCAGCATCGACGAGCCGCCGTAACTCATGAGCGGCAGCGGAATCCCCACGACGGGTAGCAGCCCGACGACCATCCCCACGTTGATGAGGACCTGGGCGGCGACGAGGGACGTCGCGCCGAGCGCGACCAGACGTCCAACCGGTTCTCGCGCCGTGGCCGCGATGTCGAACCCCCGCAGGAGGAGCAGGACATAGCAGGCGAGCAGCACGAGACACCCGACGAACCCCCACATCTCGGCGAATACGGCGAAGATGAAATCCGTATGACGCTCCGGGAGGAAGGCCAAGCGGCTCTGCGTCGCTCCGGCGACGCCCTTCCCGAGGAGCTGTCCCGATCCGATGGCGATCTTGGCCTGGATCACGTTGTACGCGCTCCCGAGCGGGTCGCGGAACGGATCCAGGAACACCATGATGCGTTCCCGCTGGTACTCCTTGAGGGCGAACCAGGCGATCGGCGCCGCCGCCAGACCGGCGAGGCCGAGTCCGGCGAGCAGGCGAACGCGAACTCCCGCGCCCACCAGGAGGACCAGCAGGAGAGGCATGAGCAACAGCGCCGTGCCCAGGTCGGGCTGCTTGACGATCAGCACGAACGGCACGGCCGCGACAGGAGCGAGAAGCGCGAGTACACCGGGCGTGATGGGCTGAGCCCAGCGGGACACCAGCAGCCACACGACCGTGAGCAAGAAGGCGAGCTTGAAGAGCTCGGCCGGCTGGACGCTGAGCGGGCCGAGCACGATCCACCGCCGCGCACCCGACACCGACCGCCCGAGGGCGAAGACGCCCACGAGGCCGGCCAGACCGAGCACATACATGCCGGGGGCGATGCGGACGAGCTTCCTGTAGTCGATGCTGGCGACGATCACCATCGCGATCAGACCCACCCCGAACCATCCGAGCTGTCGGAGCACCACGGTGCCGCCGGCGCGGCCGACGTGCAGGGTGGAGAGCGTGATCGCGCTGAGCACGACGAGGCCACACGTTCCACCCAGCAGCGGCCAGTCGACGTTCTGGAGGAGCCGCCGGTCGATGCCGATCATCGGCTCACCCGCGAATCTCCGCCACCGCCACCTTCTCGAAGAAGATCGCGTTGAGGATCCGTCGTGCGATGGGCGCCGCGACCTGGCCGCCCTTACCGCCGCGCTCGACGAGGACGACGACGACGACCTCGGGGTCACGCACGGGCGCGAAGGCCGCGAACCAGGCGTGGTCCTGGCCCTTCTCGGCCTTGGAGTGCGCGATCATCTGCGCGGTCCCCGTCTTGCCGGCGATGTCGATGCCCGGGATCTTCGCGGCGATGCCGGTGCCGTCGTTCACCACCGCCCACAGCGCCTGGCGCAGGAACGCCCAGACCGCGGGCGAGAGCTCCACGTGGCCGGCCACCTGGCCCGGATCGCTGTAGAGCACGCCTCGATCCGGACGCTCGATGCGCTCGACGAGACGCGGCTTCCAGAGCACGCCGCCGTTGGCGACCGCGGCCATGAAGCGGGCCACCTGCAGCGGCGTCACCAGGACCTGGCCCTGGCCGATCGACATGTTGACGATGTCACCGCCCTGCCAGGACTTGCGGCGCCCCTTGGGCTGCGGGATCAAGCCGAGCTTCTCGCCCCCGAGCTCCACGCCCGTCGCGGTTCCGAAGCCGAAGGCACGCGCGTACTTCGTGATCGCCGCGCCGCCGATCTTGAGCCCGGCCTGGTAGTAGAAGATGTTGCAGGACTGGGCGAGCGCCTTCTGGAGATCGACGCTGCCGTGTCCGCCTTCCTTCCAGTCCTTGAACGTCCACGCGCCCAGATGGAACTCGCCGTTGCAGTACACGCGGTCCATCGGGGCGATCGTGGCCTCCTGCAAGCCGGCCGCGGTCACGACGATCTTGAAGATGGAGCCCGGGGCGTACTGGCTCTGAATCGCGCGGTTCAGCAACGGATGGTCGGGGTCCTGGACCACGCGGAGCCACGCCGCCCGATCGATCGTCGCCGTGAAGCGATCGATCTCGAACGCCGGCGTCGACACGAGCGCACGGATGTCCCCGCTGCGGGGATCCATGACTACGATGGCGCCGGCCTTGCCCTCCATCGCCTGTTCGGCGGCTTCCTGGACGCGCCGGTCGATGGTGGTGATGACCTGCGAGCCGGGATGCGGATCGGTGTGCTGCACCACGCGCACGGGCCGGCCGAGTGCATCGACCTCGATCCGCTCGCCACCGTCACGACCCCGCAGGAACTCGTCCAGCAGTCGCTCGAGCCCACTCTGTCCGACCATGTCGCCGCGGCGGTAGCGGCCGCCCTTGAGCTGCTCGTCGCTGGCCTCGCGAACGTAGCCCAGCAGGTGAGCGGCGAATCGACTATTGGGATAGGTCCGCTGCGGCTCGACCTCGACGATCACGCCGGGAAGCTCGAGCTTCCACTCCTCGATCTTCGCCATGTCTTCGAGCGTCAACCCGCGTCGCACGCGCACCGGGAGGAACGAGTCGGACGGCACGCGGGTGACCGACTCGGCGAGCTCCTGATAGGGGATCTGGAGCAGCGACGCCACGCGGCCGAGGACGGCGTCCCGGTTCTGGTCCTCGCGCGGGAGCTCGCGTGGGATGAGCGAGAGGGTGAAGGCCGGCCGATTGTCGACGAGTGGGACGCCGTTCTTGTCGAAGAGGATGCCGCGCGGCGCCGCCACCGGGCGGATCCGGATCCGGTTCTTGTCGGAGGCGTCGAGGAAGTGACCGCCCTCGAGCACCTGCAGATACCAGAGCTGGCCGACGATGACGAGGAAGGCGCCCATGACGGCGACGGCGATCGCCATGATCCGGGCCTTGCCCCGATCACGACGCTCAGCGAGCGGCGCGCGGTAGCTCACGCCGCTGGATGCCGCTGGGCATCCGCCCAGGCAAGGGCCAGGACGAGGGCGGCCCCGAGGAAGCCGTTGTACAGCGCCTGCGGCAGTACCACGTACGCCATCAACTCACCGAACGGCGCCGGGAAGTGAAAGATCTTGAGGATGGCGAAGCGGAGGATGCCCTCGACGATGCTGAGCACGACGAGCCCCGTCACCTGCACGAGCGGCTGCGTGACGCGGAGCCGCCCGCCGATGACGCCCAGCGTGAAACCGAGCACCGCCTTCGTGAGCGCCTGAGCGCCGACGAGCCCGCCACCGGCGACGTCCTGGAGCAGGCCGGCCGCGAACCCCGCGATCGCGCCGAACTCCGGGCCGCGGCGAAGTGCGAGCAGGATGACCACGATGAGCGGGATGTCGGGCGCCACGTCGCCGATGCGCAGCGCGGGCGCCAGCGTGGCGTGGGCGACGCCACCACCGAAGATCGTGAGCGCGAGCACACTACGCACGACTCACCCGCCGGTCTGGAAGTACGCGGTCACGTCTTCCATGCGGTCCCCGGTCACGAGGAGCACCTCGTCGATCTTCGCGAAATTCACGGCGGGCTCCAGCGTGGCGAACGAGAAGAGCGCGGAGCCGCGATCGTCGATCGCGCGCACGCGCCCGACGGGAATGCCGCGCGGGAAGAGGCCGCCCAGACCGGACGTGACCACGAGATCACCAGGCTGGAGTGCGCTGCCATCCCTGGCCATGTACTTGAAGCGAATCGTGCCGCGCGGCTCGCCTTCCACGACACCCGGCGTGCGCGTCCGCACGGCATGCGCCCCGACCGTGGACGTCGGGTCCGTGAGCACCTGCACGACGGCCGCGCCGGGACGCACGTCGACGACCCGTCCGACGAGACCATCGGGCGAGATGACGGCGGTCAACCGTTTGACGTCGTCGGCCCGCCCGCGGTTCACCGTGAGCGAGCGAACCCATCCGCCCCACTCGCGGGCGATGATCTCGCCGGTCAGCGTGTTCAAGGGCAAGCGCGCCTTCAGCTCGAGCATTCGCCGCAGGCGCTGATTCTCCTCGGCGGTCTCCGACACGGCCAGCGCGTCCACGCGAAGGCGCTGGTTCTCGTCGCGCAGGCGTCGATTCTCCGCCCGCACATTCTTCCAATCGAGGTAGGTGGACCACAGACCGAAGGCTCCGCGATGGATCGCCGACAGCGTCTTCTGGACCGGCGTGGTGATCCTGGCCACGAGGTCGGCGGCGCCGGACGCCCGCCCGCGCGTCTGGAGGGTGAGGAGCACCAGGCAGAGTACGAGTATCGATACGAGGAGTACCAGCCGGCGAATCCTCACGCCTCTGACCTCCGAACCCGGCGGTTCAGGCGGGGATGGCCACTTTCTTCAACAACTCCAGTTCGTCGAGCACCTTACCGACACCGAGCGCGACGCACGACAGCGGATCGTCGCCCGGGGTGACCGGCAGGTTCGTCTCCTGACGCAACAGGTGGTCCAGCCCGCGCAGTAGCGCCCCGCCGCCTGTAATGACGATGCCCTTGTCGACGATATCCGCCGCGAGCTCGGGAGGCGTCCGCTCCAGGCACGTCCGCACCGTTTCCACGATCGTCATGACGGGCTCGCGGAGCGCTTCGCGGATCTCCTCATCCGTGATGACGATGGTCTTCGGAATGCCGTCGATCAGATCGCGGCCCTTGACCTCCATGGTCCGCCGCTCGCCGCCCATCGGATACGCGGATCCGAGGTTGATCTTGATCTCCTCGGCCCGTCGCTCGCCGACGAGAAGATTGTAGTGCTTCTTGATGTACTGGACGATCGCCTCGTCCATCTCATCGCCCGCGATCCGGACCGACTTGGAGTACACGATGCCCGAGAGCGAGATCACCGCGACCTCGGTCGTACCCCCGCCGATGTCCACGATCATGTTGCCGCCCGGTTCCTGAATGGGCAACCCGGCGCCGATGGCCGCCGCCATTGGCTCCTCGATCAAGTACACCTCGCGAGCCCCCGCCTGCATGGCGGAGTCCCGAACCGCCCGCTTCTCCACCTGCGTGATGCCCGAAGGCACGCCGACCACGATCCGTGGCCGAACCAGCGTTCGGCGCCGGTGCACCTTGTTGATGAAGTAGTGGAGCATTTTCTCGGTCACGTCGAAGTCGGCGATGACGCCGTCCTTCAGCGGTCGGATGGCCACGATGTTCCCGGGCGTGCGCCCCAGCATCGCCTTGGCCTCGTGTCCGACCGCGAGCACCGAGTGGTCGGCCTGGTGGATGGCGACGATCGAGGGTTCGTTGAGGACGATCCCCTCCCCGCGCACGTACACGAGCGTGTTGGCCGTCCCGAGATCCACCGCGAGATCGTTGGAAAACATCCCGGCCAGCAGGTTGTAGAACATCAGTACTCCATTCCGTTCAGGGGTTCACGCTTGTCAAAGCTCCCACGACGGGAGCGTTCGTAGACTAGCACAGTCTGTGCCACATTTAAAGGAAAACCCCTGGTTTGACGCTGGTTTAGACAGCCATGATCCCTGTCTCTAACCATCGCTCATGGAAAATCCTAAGAAAAGGAAAACTTTTTCAGGGAGTTCGGTGATGCCCAAATCCCCGGCGATCTGATTGAGACTCCACGACAAAGCTGGTTGGGGTCTCTCGGAGGTCCTCCCCGGGGAGTAATACTTGCCCCGGACTGCGCTCATGCTGACACCGTCCAGTGACAGTGACCGTCACCGGCCCGGCAAACGACAACCTTTCGCGGAGATCGGCAGACCGTCAGTGTCAGGTGTCCAGACTCACGGTATTCGGACGATTTCCTTCGCGTGAGCGGTTGGCGCCGAACTGCGCCAAGGTATAGCATCGGCGCCTCCGTCATGACGACCGACGAGTTCGAGCTGTTCTTCGAGCGCGGTGTCACCGACGGACTCCCCGTCGTCCCACCCACCCGAGCACGCGTCGAGCGCATGCTCCAGGCCACGCGCCGAGCTCCCGAGGTGCTCATCGGCGAGCTGCCGCCCAATTACGGGCGCGTCACCGTGGAGAAGGTCGCGATCAACGCGGTCATGGCCGGTTGCCGCCCGGAGTACTTGCCGGTCGTGCTCGCCGTCGCCGAGTGCGCGTGCGAACCGGCGTTCAACCTCCACGGCGTGGCGACGTCGACGCACTTCTCGACGCCGCTCATTGTCGTGAACGGCCCGGTGCGTACGCGCATCGGCCTCAACAGCGGCTTCGGCGTGTTCGGGCCCGGATATCGCGCCAACGCCACGATCGGTCGCGCGCTACGACTGCTCATGATCAACATCGGCGGAGCGCGCCCCGGGGAGACATCGATGTCGACGTTCGGTCATCCCGGACGCTACACGTATTGCATCGCGGAGCACGAGGAGGCAAGTCCCTGGCCGCCCTATCACGTCGGGCGAGGTCTCTCTGCCGACGCCAGCGCCGTCACGCTCTTCGCCGGTGAGGCGCCTCACGGCATCTCCGATCATTCGAGCAGGACGGCGCGTGAGCTCGCCGGGTCGCTCGGGTGGTCCATGGCCGGCCTCTGGAACAGCAAGCACTTTCCGCTCTACTCACACACCATGCTCGTGGTGGGTCCCGAGCATGCGCGCACCTTCGCCGACGACGGCTGGTCGCGAAGCGATCTGCAGCGCCATCTTCACGACACCATCCGCCGGCCCTATGCCGAGCTCGTTCCCGACGATGGCCACGGCGAGGGTACGAACTTGAGATTCGGGCGGACACCGCCGCATGCCGACACGCTGGTGCCCAAGTTCCCGTCGGCCGACGAGGTTCACGTGGTCGTCGCGGGAGGTACTGCTGGGCGATTCTCCATGGCCATCCCTGGCTGGCTCGGGACGCGAAACGGGTCCCAGCCTGTTACCCGAAGGGTAGAAGGCGATTGACGCCGCTTGCGCGGCTCGTGTAGTCTTTTTCTCGGTTCTGGTTCAGACGGATGTCGGTGAAGCCGGAAAGACCGAAAGACACGCCGCGCGAGATCCAGTCCGCGCGGCGTTTTTGTTTGCCTTCCGCCGCGGAAGGCGCCCCCGCATAGAGGCGGGGTGCATCAAGGGGCGCGGCCCCGAAGAAAGGTACGAGGTACGGAAGCATGGCAAACGGACGAGTGAAGTGGTTCAACGAGGCCAAGGGGTACGGTTTCATCACGCAGGACGGCGGCGAGGACGTGTTCGTTCACTACACTGCGATCCAGGCCCAGGGCTTCAAAACCCTGGCCGAGGGCGACAGCGTCGAGTTCGACGTCACGCGCGGCCCCAAGGGTCTCCAGGCCGCTAACGTCAGAAAAGTCTGAGGGTTCCGCCCCCCGAAGAGTTCCGCCCGGGCCCCCAACACGGGGCCCGGGCTCGGTCCACCGCCAGCCCCACCGAGCGCAAACGAGCTTGACAGTGTTTTTTTGACCATTGTAAAGTCTTCTGCGTTCCAGATGGTGCATCTGATCGGGATGCTTTTAGCAGTCGGAGTCGCTCGGGTCTGAGGAACCAGCGTCGCGAGGACCGAGGGTCCTGCGGCGCTTTTTTGTTGTCCCGGAACGTGATCGGGACGCCACCGGCCATGGGGGCCGGGATTACCGGAGCGATCAGGCCCGCTCCGTCCAAAGAGGGAAAGGGAGTATGGCACAAGGCACGGTGAAGTGGTTTAACGACGCGAAGGGATACGGCTTTATCCAGGTCGAGGGCGGCGAGGACGTGTTCGTTCACTACAGCGCAATTCAGGCCCAGGGCTTCAAGAGCCTGAGCGAGGGCGACAAGGTGGAATTCGAGGTCACCAAGGGGCCCAAGGGGCTGCAGGCGTCCAACGTCCGAAAGGTCTAACGTCCGCAGCTTCCATCCATCGCGGACCACTTCGCCGGCCCGCCGGAGCTCCCGGCGGGCCGTTCTGTTATCGCCACTTCGCCGTCATTGAAAAAAAGAAGCCCCGACGAGGGCTGCGACGCTCTTTTCAGTGCTACGCGTCGCCCCGCTGGTGAGGCGGGGTCGTCGGGGCCGGTGGTGCCTGGTTCTCCCAGGCTCGCCACCCAGAGCTAGCGTGGTCGTTGCCTAGGAGGCCTCCACCTCACAGATCACCGTAGGGTTACACATCGGCTGGATCACCTCCTATCTCGGCAAGGGCGCCACGCGGGCCCAGTCCCACTCCCTCGAACCGGATGCCGACTCCCGGCCCCAGGCTCGGTCACGCTCAACCGCCGGCGGAATTGTCGGCGGGGACGCTGCTGGAACGCTGTTGACGCTCCGACCGATTTGCCCACATCCTACCGCAGCCTGCGCGGTCGCCCAAGCAAAAGTCCGTGCGCTTTACTTCACGACGATCCGTTCCCGATTGCGTTCCCACAGTCCGCCGCCGATGCCGTCCACCTTGCGGACGTCGTCAGGCTTCTTGAACGGACCGTGCGCTTCCCGGTACTCGACGATTTTTTCGGCGACCTTGCGCCCCACGCCGTCGAGCGTCATCAACGACTTCACGTCGGCGGTGTTGATGTTGATCGCGGGATGATCGGTGACCGCGGCCTTCTCCTGATGGCGGCCGGACGGGGCCCGCTCGGTCTCGGCGCCGGCCACGGGAACGAACGGCACAACAGTCAGAGCGGCGAGGACAACGGCTCGGTGAATCATGCGACTCCTCCGTGTGTAGGTGAATGGGGCACGCGCTCGCGAGCGTGGCCATTCAACGCGGACGACGAAGGAGCGTCAACGTCCAACGTTCGATACGGCTCGGTGTCACTCCTCGGAGACGCTGCCGAGCGAGGTCAGATAATCCTGCCACTCGACTGGCAACGACGATTGCTTGCGGTTGTTGCAGTCCTTGCAGGCGGGAACCACGTTGCCGCGCACGCTACGACCGCCGCGCCCGAGCGGAACGATGTGATCCATGGTGAGGGCGCGCGTACCGACTCGCCGTCGGCAGTAGTAGCAGATGCCCGTCGACAGCTTCCGCTTCCACCAGCCACTCTCGCGAAGCTCCCGGGCGCGCGCCCGCTCACGACGCAGCACACCAGGATCGACGGGCGCGTAAAACTCATTCACACGAAACCTCATTCATGAGTCGCGAGCTCAGTGGAGAGCGCCTCCCACTTCCGCATGAGCCAGGTGACCTGCTCTTCGGCCTCTTTGCGCTCGCGCGCGACAGCGCGGGCCCGCTCGCCGTCGGTGTACAGCGCCGGATCTCCCAGCACTCGGCCGAGGCCAGTCAGCCGCTCTTCCAGCACATGGATCTCGCGCTCGACCTCGTCGAGGCGGCGCCGGAGTTCACGCACTTCGCGACTCACGCCCGGCTTCGGGCGCGAGCGAGCGTTTGGCATCCGGTCCGCCGTCGGTGTGCCTG
>Ga0209802_1000080_pt1 | contig 65675 bp, 55 predicted proteins | sample GraSoiAngelo_129_FD_185886 | JGI IMG/M metagenome (GOLD analysis project Ga0209802, IMG submission 185886) | Grasslands soil microbial communities from the Angelo Coastal Reserve, California, USA - 14_0927_12_40cm (SPAdes) (version 2) | ecosystem: Environmental > Terrestrial > Soil > Grasslands ...
TCTGGAACTTGGCGAGCGGCATGAAAAGGCGTATCTCGCTCATCTTTCGGCGCAGGGGCTGACGGTCGAGAACCTGGGCCATATTCCTCACGAAGAAGAAGACCGACTGCTGGCGGAAACCATGGCGTTGATGGAGCGGGCCGCAGAGGTGATTGCGCAAGGAGCACTTAGCGACGGGGAGTGGTTTGGGCGGCCAGACTTGTTGCGACGCGTCGAAACGCCGAGCAAACGCTGGGCGTGGTCGTACGAGGTGGCCGACACGAAGCTGGCTCGGGAAACGAAGGCGACGACGATTTTGCAACTCTCGCTGTATTCGGACCTGCTTGGGAAAATTCAAGGGACGGTGCCGGAGTTTTTTTGGGTGGTGCCACCGGGCCAGGGGTTTGCGGGCGAAAAGTATCGCGTGTCCGAGTATGCGGCGTATTACCGATATGTGCGGGAGCGGCTGCGGAAGGCGGTGGGCGAAGGGGCGCGCAACGAAACGTATCCGGAGCCGGTGGAACACTGCAACGTGTGCCGGTGGTTTCGCGAATGTGATGCCCGGAGGCGCGCGGATGATCATTTGTCTTTGGTGGCGGACATCAGACGGCAGCAGCGGGATCAGTTTGAACAGTGGAACGCGGGAACTATGGCGAAGCTGGCAGCGCTGCCGATTCCTCTGAGAGAAAGACCTAAGCACGGGTCGAAGGAAACGTACGAGCGCAGGCGCGAGCAGGCGCGCGTGCAAGTGGAGGGGCGGACGGAGAAGAAGTTGAAGCACGAGCCGCTGCCGGTCGCGGAAGGGACGGGATTTTGCCGGCTGCCGGAGCCTTCGCCGGGAGATGTGTTCGTGGATTTCGAGGGCGATCCGTTTGTGGGGGAACAGGGCCTGCAGTATTTGTTTGGGCTTGCGGCGCAGGATGTTGGCGGCGAATTGGTTTATGAGAAGCGATGGGCGCTGAATCGTGAGGAGGAAAAGAAGGGCTTCGAGTGGCTGGTGGATGAAATTATGCGGAGGCGGGAGGCGGACCTGAAGATGCATGTGTATCACTTCGGCGGGTACGAGCCCGGGACGCTGAAGCGCTTGATGGGCATGCATGCGACGCGCGAAGACGAAATTGACCGCATGCTGCGCGCGGGCGTGCTGGTGGATTTGCATCAGGCGTTCAAGCAGGGTCTGCGGGCCAGCGTGGAAGAGTATTCGCTGAAGAAGATAGAAGCGTTTTATGAATTCGAGCGAAAGATAACCCCTGATATTTCGCGCGCGGCGATGCGGTACGTGGAACACCGGCTGGAGTTGGGCTGGGGAGAGGAGGAGTTGCCTGAAGGCGTTCGCGAGGTGATGGAGGGCTACAACTGCGAGGACTGCTTTTCGACAGCACGGCTGCGGGATTGGCTGGAGGAGGAGCGGCGGAGGCTGGTGGCGGAAGGGAAGGAAGTGCTGCGGTTTGTGGACCGGGAGGAAAAAGCGTCTGAGGATGTCGAGGAGCAGCAGACACGAGTCGCAGAATTGGTCGAACAGCTGACGAAAGATATTCACCCAAACCCAAAGGAGCGCACAAAGGAGCAGCAAGGACGCTGGTTGCTTGCTCAACTCCTCGATTGGCACAGGCGAGATGCCAAGCCAAAGGCATGGCGCTATTTCGAACTCCGTGGGATGGACGATGCGGACTTAATGGAAGAAAAAGACGCCGTGTCCGGACTTGTTTGGGTGGGAGGCGTGACAACTGCCAACGGTGTGACGGCTGATCGTTATTCGTTTCCGAAGCAGGAAACTAATGTTCGACCGGATGACAAAAAGGAAGTGCACCATAAAAGCCAACGAATCGGGACGGTCGTTGCAATGGATCCAATCGCCCGGACTATTGACATACAGAAGGTCGGCGATGCAACCGGCTTCCATCCAAGTTCCATTTTCGTCAAGGAGCCGTACCGCAAAGCCAAAGCGCAGCGGGATTCCTTATACCGACTCGGCTGCTGGGTCAGGGACAAGGGCATCAGCGCGGTCGGCCCGTGGCAGGCTGCAAGGAGTTTTTTGCTCCTTAAGCCACCGGAACTCTCAAATTCTGAGAGCCTGAAGGTCAGTAACACGGAGGAGTTTAGCGACGAGCTAACTCGTATCGTTTCGGCATTGAGTTCTTCCGTTCTCGCAGTGCAGGGCCCCCCAGGTTCTGGCAAAACGACCAATGCAGCACGAGCCATCGACGCGCTTGTGACCAATAGAAAGATGAAGATTGGGGTCACGGCCTTGAGTCACAACGTGATCCGCAAGCTGCTCAAGACAATCGGTATCGAAGGTTCGGGCCGTATCCGCTGCATGCACAAGGCCGATAAGAAGTATGACGGTGCCAGCGAACGGATAGAAGTCACGACGACAAACCCGCCCGCCTTGAAGGGCCTAAGGCAGGGGTCCGTGGACGTTCTGGGAGCAACGGCCTTTCTTTGGTCGCGCGAGGAGTTCGCGAATTCGGTAGATGTCCTCTTTGTAGACGAGGCCAGCCAAGTCTCTCTTGCGGATGTTTTGGCGATCTCGCAAGCCGCAAAGAGCGTTGTGTTGATCGGTGATCCCCAGCAACTTCCCCGTCCAGGGGATGCCTCCCACCCTCCAGGCGCGGAGCTATCTGGCTTGGAGCACGTCTTGAAGGATCCAGACGGCAATGCGCTGAGAACCATGCCCCTATCGTTGGGCTTGTTCATCGATCACACAAGAAGGTTGCACCCGAAGATTTGCGATTTTACGTCGCAAGCGTTCTATGAAGGTCGCCTGCTCCCTCATTTCACGACTCGAAGCCGAGTCATAGAAGGACATCCGTGGGTCAAGGGGGCTGGGCTGTGGTTCGTTCCCGTAGAGCACGAAGGAAATCGAAACTCCAGTGCGGAGGAAGTACAGGTGGTGGCACGGATTGTGGAGAGTTTATTAAGGCCCGAAGTAAAGAGGTTCCGTGGGATCGGGCGAAGCGAGGCGCTGAAGTCAAAGGACATTTTGATTGTCGCGCCGTACAACGCGCAGGTGGCGGATTTGTCGGCGCGGCTTCCAGAAATCTCGGTTGGAACGGTGGACAAGTTTCAAGGGGAGGAAGCGCCGGTAGTGATTTATTCGATGACGACGTCCTCGCCGGAAGAGGCACCCCGCGGGATGGAATTCTTATACAGCCTGAATCGGCTGAACGTAGCTACGTCGCGGGCGATGACAGCGGTAATCGTGGTGGGGAGCCCTCGCCTGTTCGAGCCGGAGTGCCGGACGCCGCGGCAGATGCAACTTGCAAATGCGTTGTGCAGGTACAGTGAAATGGCTCTTGTCGTAGATCCCGCTACGATTTAGGTGGATTTCGTGCAGCGATCAAAGCAAAGCGAAGAGAGATTCCTCACATCCGCAGGCCGACCCGTCGCGGGAGCGAGCGCGGAAAAGGTACCCAGCGCTCACGCGCTGGGCTAGCGTCTTGCGCGCCTACGGCGCTGTCGAGAATGGGCGCAGCAGTGCTGGGCCCCTACAGGCGGAAACAGCCGGCAGGATGCCGGCGCTACGAAATAACAGATGCCGGGCTTCCCGACCCAGTTCGTCGGGACCCCGCAAACCGGGGGAAAGCTCGGCGCTATAGGGTCCAGAGGAGGAGGGGAACATGGCGAGCGACCGGATGGCGTGGGCGCGGTGGCCGGTGTTGGCGCACGCGGCGAGGACCGCGGTGGCGGCCTTAGCTTCGCTGTTGGTGGCGCGGCTATTCCGGTTGCCGGAAGCGTACTGAGCGCCCATCACCACGCTGGTGATCACGCAGTCCTCACTCGGCGCGGCGCTGGCGGTTTCCTGGCAGCGTTTCGTCGGTACGGCGCTGGGAGCAGTGGTGGGTGCGATTGCGGCGAGCTATTTCGGAGCGCAAGCGCTGGTATTCACCGCCAGCGTATTCATCCTGGGATTGCTTTCTGCGTTCGTGCGCTCGGATCAAAGCGCCTACCGATTCGGAGGCGTAACGCTGGCGATTGTCATGATGGTGCCGCGGACGGGTCCTGCGTGGCAGATCGCCTTTCGCCGCTTCGCCGAAGTGTCCATCGGAATTGCTGTGGCGCTGATTCTCACCGTGGTGTGGCCGGAGAAGGAAGGCACGGTTTGGAGGAAAAAGTGAGTCGTTTGCCGAGGTCGCCCCGCACCCGCTTACTCACAGTGAATCGTTGTGGTGGCGATGGCCATTTTGTACAAGTTAGCCAGGTAAGCGGCCGAATCGCTAAACGCCAGAGTGCTTCCCGTGCAGGTGATGGGTTGCAGGCGAACAAAGTTGAAGCTCAACGTTGGCGCCAGCTTGGAGCCCTTCGGTTCATCCATAGCCGTATTCACGGTAGCAACGAGATCGTTCAGAGCCTTATTGTAGGTGTTGACGTCCTCGACCAATTTATTGTGGCGGTCCACGACTTTGCGGCGCTCTGCTTCACTTTGCAGAAAGGCTCTTAGCACCACACCTTGACCTTCCAAGGCCACACCCGCCAACAGCCCCTCCGCCTGGGAAACAGTCAACGTGTCTTGCAACTGCCGGATAGCGTCAATGTGAGCGTATGTTCCCTCCCTCTCCCCTAATTCGACGGTGCATTGGGTGTTGGCCGTGCCCATCTGCGCGCGTCCTCCCTCCACGGCGTACCAACGAATGAACTCAGCGAGCCTGTCCCGCTGTAGAGAAATCCTTTGGTACTTGTCCTTCTCACTCATGAAATAATCCACGCCGTCTACTTCTGCGCCGTCCTTGTCCTTTTTCATGCCTTCGTCGTACTCGGCCTTGCTGATTTCTTCGGTTTTGTAGACCGCATCCAATCGAGCCGCCATGCGATTAAAGGCGACGCACGGCAGCGGCTCGCTAGGAACAAACGTCCGCGGCACAGGAGCAGGCTGTCGCCTTTGTTGGGCCGGCATCGGGCCACACATGAATGAGATCGCTATGGAGATTAGAATCGCTCTCATGCTCCGCCTCCTGGAACCCTATTATGGAATAGTCTCCCGATGAACTCGAATCTCCTACGACTGTCTTTGGTTTCGTCTCTGACCATGCCGGGCCGGCTTGACGCGCTCCCGTTGCCGACCTAACATGCGCTGAAATGACAGGTTTCGACGCCCTCCGTTCCCCTCTGCGCTTTCTACAGAGCAGGCTTCCCGAGATCCCCCACCGCGATGTGCTCGAAGCCGAGGAAGGTTGGTGGAAGAACGAAGGCATTGCGATTTCGGAAGCCATCGACCGTGCCGGAACGCCGTGGTTGCGGATGTTCGACCGTCTCGGAAAGCGCGTCGATACAATTCTCTACCCCCGGGAATATCAAACGATGTTGAGGAGGGGTTACCGGTCCGGAGTCGTTTGGCGCGCGCTGGAAGAAAAATCGATGATCCCTGCGTATCTGCTGATCTACACCATTTCCTTCCACGATCCCGGGATTTGCTGCCCTTACACCGTGTCACTCGGCACAGCGTTGCCTCTGGCGAAGTACGGCAGCGCCGAACTGCAGGCTCGCTTTCTTCCCCAATTCGCGTTGAAGGACGATTCCGCGTGGCAGGGCGCCACGTGGATGACGGAGATCAAAGGCGGCTCGGATTTGGGAGCCGCTGTCGAGACGATGGCCCGGCCCGCAGGCGATTACTGGCGGCTCACAGGCGAGAAATATTTTGCGAGCAATGCCGGCGCAGAGTTAGCCGTTGTAGCGGCGCGCCCGGAAGGAGCGGCGGCGGGTGTGCGCGGGCTGGCCCTGTTCCTGGTGCCGCGATACCGCAAAGATGGCGAGCTCAACTATTTTGTGCGGCGGCTAAAGGACAAGATTGGGACCCGCTCTGTTCCGACCGGAGAAGTGGAGCTGAAAGACAGCGAAGGCTACCTGCTCGGCCCGGCGGACTCGGGAATTTATCTGATCCTTGAAGTGTTGAACCTCTCGCGCGTAGCGAACAGCGTGGTGAGTGTCGCGTTGGCACAGCGCGCGATGGCGGATGCGCTTTCGTATGGCGAGCACCGCGCGGCGTTCGGCAAGCGGATTCTTGATCATCCGCTGCTTCGTCAGCAATTTGAAAACCGGCTGAATGCACTGCGATCGGCGTTTGCGCTGGCGTGGGATGCGGTGCAGCTCCTGAACGACGTGTGGATGGAGCGGCCGCCGTACTCCGATCGCTATCATCTGTTCCGGCTGGTGGCCCACCTTGCGAAATACTGGACGGCGGAGTTTGCGGTGGATACGGCAAAGTGGGCCATGGAAGTGCACGGTGGGCTGGGCGTGCTGGCCGAGTATGGCGCGGAACGCTGGCTTCGGGAAGCGATGATTCTCGCGATTTGGGAGGGAACCTCGCATCGCCAGATCCTGGATGGACTGGAAGTGATGGAACGGAAGCGAGCACACAAGATGCTCTTCCAGCGGCTGGCGGAAATTGCACCGTCGAAAGAACTTCAGGACATGGAATCGGAAGTGGAGCAGCACTTGAACCTCCCACGCGAAGAAAAGGAAGCGCTCGCCGAACCACTCTTCCGAAGGCTTGCAGTTCTCACGGCCGATACGCTCGCTCGTACATCGAAATAGGACGATAAGACCTACGGGGCGGAGGCGGCGCGCTGGTCGTGGGATTTCTTGCGAAGGTAGAGGCGCCGGTCGGCGGCTTCGATCAACTCTTCGGGAGTTCTCCCATCGTCGGGATAGACGCCGATGCCGATACTGACGCTGAGAGGCGGTTTTTCCTGGTCGGTGCGAAGGCGCTTTTCGATGCGCTGGGCCACGTTTCGCGCCATGCCCTGATCGGAGTCGATTAGGACGACGGCAAATTCATCACCGCCGTAACGCGCAGCCAGATCGGTGGAACGGCAATGTTCATTCATGACCGCAGCCAGGCGGCGGAGCGCGCGGTTTCCCGCCAGATGGCCGCGAAGGTCGTTAATGCGCTTGAGGTCATCGAGGTCCAACAGCAGCAGGGTGAAAGAGCGCTGACTGCGTTCGGCGCGGAGCACTTCGCGCTCGAGGCGGTCCATGAATTCGCGATAATTTGCCAAACCGGTCAGGGCGTCGTGGCGTGCTTGATAGAGGGCTTGTTCGTCGGTTTTTTTGCGGCCGGTGATGTCCAGTGCGGCGGTAAGGCAACCGATGATTTCGCCGGAGGCGGAGCGCAGCGGCCCAACGCGAATCTCCAGAACGCGGTTCTTCCAGGCATGTTCGAAATGAAAAGAGAGGCCTCGCAAGGCGTCGCAGTGTTCGGCGATGGGCGTGGCGTGGCGGTCGGCACATTCCAGGAATTCGCAGAGGTTTTGTCCCGCGAGCGAGCCGGGGCCAATCTTTACGTTACGGAGCCCGGCACCCCAGTTCGAGGTGATGCGTAGATTTCGGTCGGTCATCCAAAGGAGGCCCGGGATCTGCCCCATCAGCAGGGGCAGGGGAGCCTCTGCGGGTGCAAGAAACGCCTCATGGGTGTCAAGCCTGTGCGCGATTTCGAGAATTCCTAACACTTCACCGTTCTCGCCACGGATGAGGTGGCGGCGGGTGGCCAGGAGAATCCGGGAGCCATTCTTATGCAGGCGCTCCCCCAGATCAGTAGACGGGCATCCGTTACGTCCGGCTTGGGAAAGAAAGGTCTCCATGCTCGGCAATTCGTACAGAGGCAGCAGACGGCTCAGCGATTGGCCGGTCATTTCCTGGGCCGTGTAGCCGTACAGGCGTTCCGCTCCCGCGCTCCAGGTCTCGATGGTGCCATCGAGGGCAACGCTGAGAATGGCCTCCTCGGCGGAATCAAGAAGAGCCGTCAGTAGGCGCTCACGGGCCAATCGATCAGCCATAGAAATCCCATCGTCTTCAGAACGGGGAAGGCGTTCGTGGTGAAGGGGAGGTCTTCCGCAGGCAAGAGGGTTGAGCCAGCGGGTCAAACAGTGCTGTCAACAGAGCCACAGCAACTAACGCGCAATTTTATCACTGCAAGACTGCTGCGCAATGGCGTATCTGCGGCGAGGCGTTTAATTGGTAATGCCAGTTGCACCAGGTCCGCGGCGAGAGGGAAGGAGAAGGGGCGGGAGGGCGATTTTTTGGATGAAAAGAATTTGCAATTCAAGTCGGACTAAATTAGTCTTATTTTCTTAGCTGCAAATTACTTGCAAGGAGACCTCGGTTTCGTGCTGATTCGAAAGGGTTTTGTTCCCCTCTTGGCCGTCTTTCTCGCCACATTTTTTTCACCCCCTGTTATAGTTGGCCAGGAGAATCCCTACTTTGTTGCTTATGACCATTACCTTGAAGAACCGGGAAACCTGGAGATCGAGTATTTCTCGACATTTGGCACTCAGCGCGGCGGGAACGACTTCCACACTTACTGGGCCGAATTTGAATACGGCGCCACGGCCTGGTGGACTACAGAATTCTATCTCGACGGGCAGACGACTTTTGGTGACAGCACTCTTTTCACGGGGATTCGCTGGGAAAATCGCGTGCGGCCCTTGAAGCGGGAACACTTCATCAATCCGGTCCTCTACGTGGAATATGAGCACAAAAGCGGCGCTGACAAGATTTTGAAGGAAGGCGAGGGGCACGACGTCGAAGCGGACTTTCTCACCCCGAATGCGGAGGCGCGCAGGGAGATCAGCAACGAGATGGAGTTGAAACTCATTCTTTCCAGCACGTTCAAGGGCTGGAACTTCACGCAAAACACGCTGGCAGCCAAAGACCTTTCTAATTCTCCGTGGGAGTTTGGCTATGCGCTCGGCGCTAGCCGACCGCTGGGGCTGAAGGCCTCCGCGAAACGCTGCTCATTCTGCCGGCAGAATTTCATTGGCGGAGTGGAGATGTATGGCGGCCTCGGCGACCGGCACCATTTCGGCCTGCACGATACTTCGCATTATGTGGCGCCTGTGCTTGGCTGGAATTTGCCTTCCGGCTGGAGCGTGCGGATTTCGCCCGGGTTTGGCCTGAATGACAACAGCCACCAGTTCCTGTTGCGGTGGGGCATCACCCGCGAAATTACCGGGTTCGGTTCGATGGTCAGCCGGCTCTTCCGAGGCCGCCAATGACATCTTGCCTGGCAGGGGTCGCCGTCTCCGGCTTTCTCCTAGGTGCTTTCTTTCTATCAACTGCGTTGGGGCAAGAACGCAGCAAGGTGGCAGAAAAGCAGAATCCAAAGAGGGAATCCGTGCATGTGGAAATCGGCAAGGCACCAGAGAAGGCCCGAGCCAGACGCAACCCGATGGAAAAGGATCCGGAAGCAGCGGAGGCAGGGCGCATCCTTTACAGGCAGCACTGCGCGGAGTGCACGGTGATGCTGGGGAAGGCAGCAGGAGAGCGCCGAGCCTGCGTGCCAGTAAATTCAAAATGCGGAACCCGGAGCGATTTTTTGGATCCTGACAAATGGTGTGGTCCGAAAAGGAACGCCAGTGTGGTCGAAACTGCCAGAGCCGCAGCCCTGGCAGATCGTGAGTTACATCAAATCGCTCCGCCCTGCTGCGGCTAAGCCGCAAACATGCGCGCCTGCGACGTTCCAGCCGGCTGCCGTTAAGGATTCGTCTTTGCCGCGTCGTTGAGGATCATCGCCAACCGGATACCGGCCTCGGCGATGCCCATTTCCACTGCTTTTGCGGCCCTGTTCTGGTAAGCCTCGCCCACGGCCAAATGTTTTTCAAGCATGCGTTTCCCGATGTGATTGTTGTCGGAGCAGGCCGTAGGTTTCACGTCCGGTTCGATGCCGATTTTTTCGGGAAACGCGTCGTAGACCTCGGTTTCGGCGCGCTCGTGAACTTCCCAGGCCCAGTTGTCCACGTGGATGCCGGAAGCTTCCCAGACGGCGCTCTCCGTTCGAAACTTCTCATCGAGTTCATCGGCGTAGCGATGAGGATTGGAAACCTCCATGTCGCGCTCGACGATTTCGGTGTCCCAGATCTGATGAAGATTCGGGGAATAGTCTTCGCGTTCGGGATGGAGAGGATTGAGCAGCGGTTCGTGATGGAAATATTTGACCGGAACGCAGTTTCCGCCGTTGTCGCCATTGTTGATGGCATGCAGCGGCTGGTGCAGGTCACCGACAAAATGAATGAGGTAGCGGAGGGCTTCGGCGCGCTTCAGGGGTTCGGTGGATTTGTCTTTCAAAATGACGCGCAGCTCTTCGATCGCGCGCGTCACGCAGCCGTCGGTGCCGCAGTATTCCGCCAGAAGTCCTTTGTGTTTTCCCCGAGGAATATCAATGTAATGCCAGGTGCTGTTATGGCGTTCATTGCGCACGTCATCGGGCCAGGTGGAAGCATCCACGAGCAGGTCATTCGTGGCGTTGCCACACCAGCGCTTGAGTTTGGGATCAATGGGATTCTCGCCGAGCAGCTTCTCGACCAACTGCCGTGCTTCGGGTATGAGATGTTTCTCTGCAATGAGCGCGACCGTTTGGTGGCCCTTGCAACCCCAGGCGCGCGTTGCCGGTGTTGCGAGCACGCAAACCAATAAGCACGCGGCATTCAGGAACCCCAGCCTTGCAAGCCTGCAGGCTTTCCACGAGTTTGCGTTACCAGTCAAGAATGACCCGATGTTCCTTCAGTCGCTCAACCAGCGACCGATGGGCTTCCATGATTCCGTGTGATCGCAGACCACCCGGAGCGAGGCGGTGATGGGGATGGCCAGAACCAAACCCATGCCTCCCCAGACCCAGCCCCAGAAGAGCAGGGCAATGGTAATCGCAACGGCGTTCAGACGGACACGCTTGCCGACCAACTGCGGCGCCACGAGATTGATCGCCAGAATATGAATGGTGGTTAGTCCCACGGCAATCAGCACAAATTTCCCAATGGTTTTCCATTTCGCCAGTGCAATGAGAAAAGCGGGAAGCCAGGCCAGCACCGCGCCAATGTAGGGCACCATGTTCAGGAGACCGGAAACCATACCCGTCAGGATCGGGAAGTCCATGTCGAGCATCCAGAAAAAGAAGCTGCTCGCGGCGATCACCAGCAGGGTCACCACGGTCATGCCGGCCAGGTAGTCGCGCAGCACATCGCGCAAATCTTCCAGTGTCTCCTTGACTTGGGTGCGCCGCGACGCGGGAAAAAGCTGCAGCGTTCCATGCCAGACCTGACGCTTTTGGGCCAGCATGAAAAAAACGAGAAAGGGCATGAAGGTGACTTCCAGAAACAGCGCGTAGAGAGAGCCAATGCCCCGAAGGATCAGAGTGCGCACGATGCTTGGCTCGGCGGACGCCAGGGGCGCGGATGAGGCGCCCTGCTCGGGCGCAATATTCGAAACCTGCCCCTCGATTCCCCTGATCTTGCCTTCTATCGCGCTTGCCGCGTGCTGCAAAACACCGCTGTACTTGGGCCAGTCCGCGGCGAAATCTCCCGTTCGCGCCCACAATTCGTAGCCTACGGCAACCAACGTGGCCGTAAGAATCAGCACCATAATCATGGCGCCCAGCGTGCGCGGAAGCCTCAGCCTTTCGAGAAACTCCACCGCCGGATCCAGGAAATACGCCAAAAGGATGGAAAACAACAGGGTGATCACCACGCCGGCGGCGTAGTAGAAGAAAAGCAAAATGATGGCTGCGGCGATCACCCGCATGCTGAAACTGGAACTGGTGAAGCGGACAATCGATGATGGCGTTTGGGTGGCGGACACGAACGGCTCCAGCCCTCCACGGTAACACACTCCAGCAAGCTGAATCGGAGGAGGTGCGCGGTTGTTTCGATACAACGTATTCCTCGAGCCGCCTGCAATTGCGTACGTCCTTCTGGATGGAAAAGACATTGATCGCAGCGGACTACAGAGTCGCGCCTTTTCCTTGTGTTAGACTTTTTGGACGTTGTCCACAGGGAAGCCGACCACAACCGCAACACTGTGAGGAAACTGGCACTACTCCATGACCAAAGAACTTTTCGGAACCGATGGCATTCGAGGCGTGCCCGGTACTCCGCCGCTGGATGACGCCACGCTCTACGCCACAGGGCGTTCCCTCGGGGCTTACTTGAAGCGCAAGTTTGGTGCAGCGCATGTCTTGATCGGCATGGACACGCGCGAATCCGGCCCGCACATCGCTTCTCTCCTGGCCTCTGGCCTTGCGCAAGCCGGCGCAACCGTTGCTTTCGCCGGAGTCATCACCACGCCCGGAGTGGCTTGCCTGGTTCGCCAGAACGATTTTCAAGCAGGCGTGGTGATCTCCGCCTCGCACAATCCGTTTCAGGACAACGGCGTAAAACTCTTCTCGCATGCGGGCATGAAATTCCCCGACGCCGTGGAAGAGGAACTGGAAGACGATATTTTCAAGCATCGCGGCGAACCAACGCCGAAGAATTCGCCGCGGCTCACGGCCGATGAATCGCTCGACGCGGAATACCTGGAGTTTCTCCGAAAGCGACTGATTCCAGGCGCAAAACTGGCTGGCTTTCGAATCGTTCTGGATTGCGCGAATGGCGCAGCGTACAAGCTCGGCCCAGAATTGTTTCGCTCGCTCGGCGCGGAGGTCGTGGCGATGGCCGTTTCACCCGACGGCCGCAACATCAATGCGGGCTGTGGCTCGCTTCACCTGGAGGGTTTGCAGAAGCGCGTCGTCGCGGAAAAGGCCCGTTTGGGCGTGGCTTTTGATGGCGATGCCGACCGCGCGCTCTTTGTCTGTGAAAGCGGGAAAGTGGTGAATGGCGATGGAGTTCTGCTGGCGGCCGCACGCTTTCTGAAATCGCAAAATAAGCTTCAGGGCAACCGTGTCGTGGCTACTTCCATGTCCAACCTCGGGCTGGAGCGGATCCTCGCGCAGGAAAACATCGCGCTGGCGCGCGCCGCCGTCGGTGATCGCTATGTTCTCGAAGAAATGCTGCGCAGCGGCAACGTGCTCGGTGGCGAGCAGTCCGGGCATATCATCTTTCTCGAGGACAGTCCTGCCGGGGATGGTCTGCTCACGGCCGTCAAAATCGCCTCTCTCGTTTCCATGCACGGCAAGATCGAATCGCTTGTCGAAGGTTTGAAGGACTACCCGCAGCGGATCGTCAACGTGAAGGTGCGCTCAAAACCTCCGCTTGAGACGCTTCCCGAAGTTTCTCGCGCTCTCGCGGAAGCCCAGTCCGCGCTCGGCGAGAATGGCCGCATCGTGCTCCGCTACTCCGGTACCGAGCAACTCGCGCGCGTGATGGTTGAAGCCGAGCACGAAGCCGACGTCCAACGTTTCAGCCAGTCTCTCGCCAACGCCCTGCGCTCCTCGATCGGCGCTTAGCCGCATCCTCTCTGCGAACCGATTGCGTACTGTTGTTTGCGCAGTGTGTTTTTCTTTTTCTCCGCAGAAACTTTTTGTCTCCTGGCGACATTACACTGAGTGAAGGACCAAGGCGGCTTAGTATGCAAGACGCGCTGCCGGCGCTCGTTCTAAACTCGGAGGCTCTTCCGCGAAATGCCATGAACGAGGCGTCCACCTCAACGAACCCCGCGAGCGCATCTGCCTCAGGAAGGACGGGGCTCAGCGACGAACGGCTCATGCTTGCGTTTTCGCAAGGTTCCTCGGAGGCTTTCACGGAACTCTTTCAGCGCTACAAACAACCCGTCTATGGCTTTTTTCGCCGCCGCGTCGCCGATCCTGCTCACGCCGAAGAGCTGGCGCAGGAAACATTTCTCGCTCTGCTCCGCGCTGCCACGCGATACGAACCCCGCGCCCTCTTCCGCACTTATCTCTATGCCATCGGGTTCAAGATTCTTCGCGCCCACCGCCGCAAGGTTGCGTTCCGCGCTACCTTCTTCGGCCATCGGAATTCCAGCGCCGATCCCGCCAGGCGAGACGCGACCGAGGCTGGCCTGTGGGTCCGGCGTGCCGTGGAAAAGCTCGAGCCCATTGAGCGCGAGATCGTCATGCTCCGCGAATTTGAACAATTGAGCTACGCCGAAATTGCTGACCTTCTCGAATTGCCTGTGAACACTGTGCGCTCGCGCCTTTTCCGCACCCGCACGGCGCTGCGCGACCTGCTCGAACCTTCGTCCGCGGCTGCATCCAAGGAAGCTCCAAGAGCGGCACCCGCAAACACTTCTCAAATTGCCGCGCAGCCCAGGGCACAGAAAGGGGACCGCGCATGAACACAACCACGCATCCTGTCGCTCCCGAAGAAGTCATGGCCTTTGTCGACGGCGACCTCGCCGCCGAGCGCGCCGAATTTGTTTCGTCGCATGTTGGCCAGTGCGAGGAATGCCAAAAAGTTGAAGAGTCGCTGCGCAATTCTTCGTTGTCGCTTGCCAGCTGGACGGTCACACCGGTTCCGTCCGCAGTCGCGGACCAAGTCATACCTGCGTCAGCGAAAACGCTGGAACAGCTTGACGCCATTGCTTCCTGCAGACTGCCTCAGTCTCGCCGCTGGACTCGAAAGCGCTGGGTGCTAACGCTGGCCACTGCTGGATGCGCATTCCTGTTGCTCTTGGCGATTTCCATCCCTAACCTTCTCCGCTCCAAAATGGCTGCAAACGAGGCCAGTGCAATTGCTCGGCAGCGCATTGCGGAAACCGAAAAGGCTATGTCCGTTGATAGCGTCCAGGCCGGTGACGCGTTAGTCACACAGCCGTCCGGTGTGGACCGCGCGAAGACAAGCCGTGGCGGCGCCGATGCAATGGATAGTGGATACTTCGTGCATAGGATACCCTTGCAGGCACCGCTAGGCTCCCCACAGGCTGGGGCCCGCCCGTTACCAATGATTGCGCGCACTGTTTCGCTCTCGATCGTAGTGAAAGACTTCGAGGCCGAGCGCGCCTCACTGGACACCATTCTCGCTCGTTACAACGGCTACGCTGCCAGACTGAATGTCAGCACGCCGCAAGGCGCTGCGCGTGCGCTGCAAGCATCACTGCGGATTCCTGCGCCGCAACTGACGTCCGCACTCGCTGAATTGAAGGCGCTAGGCCGCATCGAAGCAGAAACGCAAAACGGAGAAGAAGTCACGCAGCAGCACGCGGATCTTGTTGCGCGCCTGAAAAATTTCCGCGAAACCGAACAGCGGCTGCAGGACGTTCTTCGCACCCGCACAGGCAAGGTCAAGGATGTCCTCGAAGTAGAAGAGGAAATCGCGCGCGTGCGCGGCGAAATCGAACAGATGGAAGCGGAACAGAAAACGCTCGAGCACCGCGTGGACTTCGCCACCATCGACCTGAAGCTCGCGGAGGAGTACAAGGCCCAGCTCAGCAATCCTGCTCCTTCGGTGACCTTTCAACTCCGCAACGCGACAGTAAACGGGTTTCGGAACGCTTTCGAGAGCCTTCTCGGCATGGTGCTGTTCCTGGCGGAGTCCGGCCCCACGCTGCTTCTCTGGCTGAGCATCATTGCGGTCCCCGCATGGATGCTGTGGCGGCGTTATCGGCGGGCGCAATCGGTCGGTTCTCTTGTCGGCGTTTGAGCTAATCCGAAATAACGATATTCTCAATCTTCCTGGTTCGCGTCCGTTTAAGGCATGCTCCCAAAGAATGTAGGAAGCGGGCGATTTTATGTGAGATTTTGTAGACTGCCGCTGCTTGGGTGCCTGTTCGAAGGTCGCGTTCCACTGTAACCACTGTAATTTCAATCGATTTGCGGTCCCTGAGGCAATTCTCCACCACTGGCATCCGACTTGCTCCCCCTCATTCAACACATAAGATTGGCTTCCCGGGGTGGCCGGAACCGATCCTCGACTCGGTTACCGGTTTTTTGGGGCGTCAATTAGGAAGAAGGGGGCTTGCACCGGCCCCCTTTTTCATTTGGGAAGCCACCGGGACTGCTCGTTCCAGGGATTCGGCCTGCGTTGTAGGGTAGATAGTTGTCAGTCTTCAGTTCTTAGTCCTCCGTAAAAGGGCCACGGGATTGGCAGGGATGCCTTTTCTTGCTCCTCCCTTGCCTTGGGGACCGCTTAGAGCTGAAAACGGTCGACTCCGCAGACAGCCCTCTTCCTTCTCGGAGCTTCACTGAAAACATACAACTGAAAACTGTACACTAAAAAAGTGAGCGGCCGGTGGGGGCACCGACCGCTCGGGCGTGGGGGAATGGAGGGTAATGTAATCCGAAGTGCTTATGGTCCTTCTGCTCGTTCTGCTGCGCTCGCGTGCAGCAGCACCACACACAGGAGAAAGCAGCGCCAGTAGCATCTGCCTTACCCCGGAAGGCCCAAACCACTTCCGACTACTTTCTCAGTTTCCGAGCCGACGGATCTTCCGTCGATAGCTCGCAGGGTTCATTTTTCACAGTACTCACCGCCACAAACGGCGTACTTCCACTGGTACGGAAGTACTTTCGGCGGTCGCCCGGGACTTATGCGGGAAATGCCATTGATTTTGAATTTCTGTAATCGACCCTAGGCCCAACCAGAGCGCCTTTGCTGCCAGCTCGCTACAGCTTTCGGAGAAGCTGCTGGAGGAGACCGGACAGTTCCGTGAGCCGTTGGCAGTCTTCTTCGGAAAGTGAAGAAAGTGCTTGCGCCAGGGATTGGACGCGGCGTTTGCGTCCTTCCCACAGAATTTTTGCGCCCTTGGCGGTGGCCTCGAGGCGCACGCGGCGCCCATCCTCGGTGGCGCGCCGCCGGACCAGGCCCGCGCGTGCGAGGCCCGCAACGATGCGGCTCATGGTTGGCGGGCGCACCTGCTCGGCATCGGCAAGCTCGCCAAGCGATCGCGCACCGCCAAAGACCAGAACCGACAACGCTGATAGCTGCGCAGGGCCAATGCCGCTTTCGCGGTCGCGCACGCGCAGGCGCCGGAGCAGGTGAATGGCCGCGGAGTGCAGTTGGTCGGCGGTCGCCAGGAGTTCCCGGTTGGCGAGACTTTTTTGCTTGACACGCGTCATGGAATATAGTTAGCTATGCTAACTAAATGACTCCAGGAGTGCAACACCATGAGCGCAGCTTCCTCGAACCTTGGCATCCAGAATATCGGCCAGATTTCCATCATCGTTCACGACCTTCCGCGTGCCACGGCATTTTACCGTGACACGCTGGGTCTGCCGTTGCTCTTTACCGCTCCCAACCTTGCCTTCTTCGATTGTGGCGGCGTTCGGCTGATGCTCGGCCCCGCCGAAACGCCAGAACTCGACCATCCGAGCTCCATCCTTTACTTCCGCGTGCCCGATCTCAATGCCGCCCATCAGCGTCTTGTCGACCTGAGCGTGCAGATTGTAGCCCCGCCACGCCTGATTGCGCCCATGCCAACGTATGATTTGTGGATGAACGCCTTTCGCGACTCCGAAGGGAATATCTTGGAGTTGATGAGCGAAGTGCCGCGGCACTCGTAAGCGACCCGCTCGCTGTACATTCCGTCGTCGGAAACTGCGCTACAAGGCGTCTCTTCGCGACACTTGCCTCTCGCGTGGATTACGGTATCCTTTTCCCACTCATGCATGACCTCAGCTACTTTCGCGAGCATTTGGACGTCTTCGCCGAAATGGCGAAGAAGCGCGACATCACTCTCGAGTTGGACGGCTTCCGTGCGCTGGATAAGGAGCGCCGCGAACTCATTACCCTCAATGAGAGGCGCAAAGCGCAGCGCAATAAAGCCAGCGAGGAAATTGCCCGGCTCAAGAAGGATAAACAGAGCGCCGATGACCTCATCGCGGAAATGAAGCAGGCTTCTGACTTCATCAAGGAAGTCGACGGACGCATTGCTGTGCTTGATGCCCGGCAGCGCGACTTGCTGCTTACGATTCCCAACGTACCGCACTCGAGCGTGCCGGTCGGTAGCACGGCTGCTGACAACAAGGAAGTGCGCCGCTGGGGCGCACCACCGAAATTCGATTTTCATCCGAGGCCGCACTGGGAAGTTGGCGAACGCGCGGGAATCCTGGATCTCGAGGCTGCCGCCAAAATCACCGGCGCGCGCTTTGCCGTCTATAAGAGCTGGGGTGCGCGCCTCGAACGCGCCCTTGCAAATTTTTTCCTGGACGTGCACACGCGCGAGCACGGTTATACGGAAATTCTCCCGCCCTTCATCGTAAACAGCGCATCGCTCACCGCCGCGGGCCAGTTGCCCAAATTCGCTGCCGATCTTTTCCGTCTCGAAGACACCGACTTCTGGCTCACTCCCACGGCCGAAGTCGAGCTGCACAATCTCTATCGCGATGAAACCGTTCCCGAGGAAAAACTTCCCATCTGCGTCACCGCCTGGACCGCTTGTTTCCGCTCGGAAGCGGGCGCGGCGGGAAAAGACACACGCGGGATCCTCCGCCAGCATCAATTCCAGAAAGTCGAGCTCTTCAAATTTACGCACCCGGAGAAGAGTTATGAGGAACTCGAAACTCTGGTGCGAAATGCCGAATCTATTCTTCAGAGACTCGGCCTGCATCATCGCACCGTGCTGCTTTGCACCGGCGACATGGGTTTTGCTTCCGCGAAAACGTACGACCTCGAGGTGTGGCTGCCGTCCAGCAATGAATTTCGCGAAATTTCTTCCTGCTCGAATTGTGAAGCTTTTCAAGCGCGCCGCGCGGGCATCCGTTTCAAGCCCAAAGGCGGCGGCAAGAGCGACTTTGTGCACACGCTCAACGGTTCCGGACTGGCGGTTGGCCGCACTTGGATCGCACTCGTCGAGAATTATCAGCAGGCCGATGGCTCCATCCTTGTCCCGGAGGTGCTTCGCCCATACATGGGCATCGACCGCATTCCAGCGCCTAAATAGCGTAGTTTCTGCGCCCTCCCGGACGGTTCTGTGCCTTACCGTCAATACTCCGCCTCCCTCCCCTCGCCAATATGGTAATATACTGTAACTAAAAGACTTAACCTTAATTCCCACTGTTTCTAGCACTTACCGCCAGCCGCCCATTCGCCTCGCAACCTCTTGAAATCACGCCTTTTCGTTTGACTACCCCTTTTCGCCTTGCATACACTCGGCTTAGGGGAATTTAGGGAGTCCCGCGATATACTAGGGTCTTTGGCTCCCATGACATTTCTTAGCCGCATCATTCGGTTTCTATTCTGGCTTCTCGTGGTTTCCTGGAGCGTGTGGCTCCTTCGCCGCGTTTTCGGCTGGATGCTGCAAAACGACGCGTCCGCAACGCCGCAGCGGAGCGATGCGACCGTCGAGGCGGAGAATCCTGGGACAGCGCGGCGGTTGGTGCGCGACCCGGTGTGCGGCATGCACGTGGACGAGACGCTAGCGATTCCCTTGCAGGAAGGCAGCGAGCTGCTTCACTTCTGTTCCCTTGCTTGCCGCGATGCGTATGCCGGTACCGCCAAGAAGTCCGCAGCAAACGGGTAGAAGGATTTGCGGTTGAACGAACACAGCACCTGGGCCAAGTTGATTTACGAAATTTTGCATAAATCGAGCAGACGAAAGGACCGACGCTGATGGCTACGGTCGCAAAGCCCACCCCAACAAAGCAGATCGGCGCACCACCGATGGTGCCCCGCATTGCTCCCCGCGAGGACTTGAACCCATTCCGTATCGCACAGATCCAGTTTGATATGGCGGCGGAATTCCTGAAACTGGATCCCGGCTTGCGCCAGATCCTGCGCACCCCGAAGCGCGTGCTGGAAGTTTCTTTGCCGACCAAGATGGACAACGGCCAGGTGAGAGTCTTCACTGGCTACCGCGTGCAGCACAACATTTCGCGCGGGCCGGGAAAAGGCGGCATTCGCTACCATCCCAATGTCACTCTGGACGAAGTAAAGGCGCTGGCCGCCTGGATGACCTGGAAGACTGCCACCGTGAACGTTCCGTTCGGCGGAGCGAAAGGCGGAGTCATCTGCGATCCCAAGCGCATGTCCAAGAGCGAACTAGAACGCATGACACGGCGATACGCCAGCGAGATTCTGCCGCTCATCGGACCCGCGCAGGACATCCCGGCGCCCGACGTCTACACGGACGCGCAGACCATGGCCTGGATCATGGACACCTACGCCATGACGATCGGCCACGCAGCGCATGGCGTTGTGACCGGCAAGCCGGTTTCCATCGGCGGTTCCGAGGGACGTGGCGAAGCCACCGCGCGCGGTCTGCTCTACGTGGTGGAAGAGGCGTGCAAGGTGAAAAAGATCCCGCTCCGCGGCGCGACCGTGGCGATTCAGGGATTTGGCAACGCCGGCGCTACCGCCGCCCGCCTATTTGCCGAAAAGAAAGCCAAAATCATCGCACTCAGCGACACGCGCGGCGGCGTCACCAATTCTCGCGGCATTGATCCCCTCAAGGCGATTCGCTACAAGGAACGGTCGGGCACTGTAGTCGGTATGCCGGGCGCATCCCGTATCAGCAACGACGAATTGCTGACCATGAAATGCGACATTTTGATTCCCGCGGCGTTGGAAAACATGATTACGCTGCACAATGCCGAAGCCGTTAAGGCGCGCATCGTCGCCGAAGCCGCCAACGGCCCCACTACGCCGCACGCTGACGAAATTCTGGCCCGCCGCGGCATCACCGTGCTGCCGGACATTCTCGCTAACGCCGGTGGCGTCACCGTGAGCTACTTCGAATGGGTGCAAAACCAGGAAGGCCTCATGTGGGACGTTGAGGAAGTGAACGCGCGCCTGCAAAAGATCATGGTGCGCGCCTTCCGCGAAATGGTGGACACCATGCGCAAGCACCACGTCCCGCCGCGCGCGGGCGCGATGATTCTTGCCGTGGGCCGCGTCGCCGAAGCCACTCTCGTCCGCGGTTTGTTCCCCTGATTCTATTGCTCACCCCTTCAAGCGTGAGCCATTTCCCAATCATTATTCTTGCTGGGCCGAAGACGGAAGGCTCGGGCTGCCACTTTTGTCGTGAAATTTTCCTTGCGCTGAAAAAATAGTGCGCGTACATTCAGAGCTGCCGGTCCGTTTTTCGAACGCGGACCGGCAATTTTCTTCGTTCGAGCAAGAAAGACGATGAGCACGAATGGACATAGCCACGCCGCGCCGCCGATTCTTCTGACGATTGCAGGTTTCGATCCCTCCTGCGGCGCCGGAACCGCTGCCGACTTGAAAACGTTTGCGGCGCACGGCTGCTACGGCGTGGCGGCGATCACTTCGCTGACGGTACAAAACACGCAGAGCGTCGAGGCCGTGCACAACACGCCCAGCGCGGAGCTGCGCGCGCAACTCGATGCGCTGGCAGCGGATTGCGAAATCGCCGCCGTTAAAATAGGAATGCTGGGAAACCGTGGCAATGCCGCCGCGGTTGCGGAATTTCTCGACGCCCACAAATTCACGCACGTGGTCCACGACCCGGTGATGAAATCCTCGACCGGCGCGGAGCTCCTCGATGCGGCCGGCGTCAAATTCGTCGCCACGGAACTGCTCAAGCGTGCCAGCGTCGTCACTCCTAACGTGCCGGAAGCCGAAATCTTGACCGGGCTGACGATCAAAGAGGTTTCCGACATGGAAGCCGCCGCCCGCAAGATTGTCGAGATGGGGGCGCGCGCGGTGATCGTCAAAGGCGGCCACCTGGAACGCGCCGTTGATGTGCTGCTGGATGGCACCGAGCTCGTGCAACTCAGCGGCGAACGGGTGAAGACGGACAACATGCACGGAACCGGTTGCGCCTTTTCTTCGGCGCTTGCAGCCCAGCTTGCTTCCGGCCGGTCGCTGTTCGAAGCTGCGACCCTGGCGAAAGCCTACGTCACTAAAGCGATCGAGAAAGGCTACGCCATCGGAAAAGGCCGCGTTCCGCTCGATCATTTCTATCGCCAGCGCATCGAGGCGCCCGCGCGCGGCATCCACGAAGTGCCGCAGCATGGCCTCCATCCCGCTGCCGAACCCACTGCGCACTGAACACCATGCGCCTGACGCTTCCGAAGCGCTCGGGCATTTGGCCGTTCCTAGCGCTTGCGGTGATTGTCGGAGCCGCGGTGCTGTTCACCCCGCGAATGGACCTGCCTCCGTCCTATCATCACTTTGCCGATCAGCGCGTCTGGCTGGGCATCCCGCACTTCGGTGATGTTGCTTCCAATGCTGTGTATCTTATCGCCGGGTTGTGGGGATTGGCATTTCTATTCAGAAAGTCCAGCTTGGATCAATTCGTCGATGCGCGTGAGCGCTGGCCCTACTTATTCGTCTTTCTTGGCCTGCTGCTGACCGCTTTTGGCTCCGCGTACTATCACCTCGCTCCGGACAACGATCGTCTTGTTTGGGACCGCGTGCCGATGACCATCGTTTTCATGCCCCTGGTATCGGCCCTGATTGCAGAACGCGTCAACGTGAGGCTTGGTCTTTGGTTGCTGCCTACTCTGACTGCCGTAGGAATCGGCAGCGTGATTCACTGGCATTTAAGCGTTGAGCGTGGTGCCGCCGACTTGCGGTTCTTCGGAGCGGTACAGGTTTATGCCGTTCTCGCGCTGATCGTCGCATTGTTGCTGCCACCGCGCTATTCGCGAGGATCAGACCTCCTCGTCGTGGCTGGCCTTTACGTGCTCGCCAAGATCTGCGAATTGGCTGACCGGCAAATCTTCTCGATCGGCCACCTCGTCAGCGGCCACACCCTCAAGCACCTCGCCTCTGGCGTCGGTGGTTTCTGGATTGTGCGAATGCTGCAGAAAAGGCGCCCGCTTGCCCCGGTCTCGACCGCGGAAGCCTGATTTCCCCACCGGCGGGATTGGCGTGCCCATCTACGTTACCCGCGGCGTTCTACGATGCGGCCGGCAACGATGGTGGCAACGGGACCGCCCTTGAATCTGCGGCCGTCGAAGGGTGAGTTGCGCGACTTACTGACTGATTCCTTCACGTTGTAGGTCCACGTTTGATCGAGCGAGAAAATCGTGAGGTCGGCCACCTGGCCCGTGGCAATCTTGCGCTCCACGCCGAGCACTCGCGCCGGGCCTGTGGTAAAAAGCTCGACCATGCGCATCAGCGAAACGCGTCCCGTAGCGACCAACTGCTCCAGCGCCAGCGCAAGTGCCGTTTCAAATCCCAGAATGCCGAACGGCGCGCGATCGAATTCCACGTCCTTCAACGCAGGTTCATGCGGCGCGTGATCCGTAGCGATGGCGTCTATCGTGCCGTCTGCCAATCCTTCAATCAAAGCTTTGCGGTCCTCCCGGGAGGCCAGCGGCGGATTCATCTTGAAGTGCGAATCGTACGCCACGTCTTCATCAATCAACGTGAAATGGTGCGGCGTGACTTCACAGCTCACCCGCAGCTTGCGAGACTTCGCCCAGCGCACCTGCTCGAGCGAAGCTCTGGCCGAGAGATGCGCGATATGCAGGCGCGCTCCCGTCAGTTCGGCAAGTTGCACGTCGCGCGCTACGCAAACCGATTCCGCCGCCGCCGGCATCCCCCGCAAGCCAAGCCGCGTGGACGTCACGCCCTCGCGCATCACCGCGCCACACGCAAGCGAAACATCTTCCGCATGCTCAATCACCGTCAAATCCAGCGACCGGCAGTATTCCATTACTTGCCGCGCCAGCTTGGCCGTGGCAATGGGCTTTCCGTCGTCCGAAACCGCCACGATCCCCGCTTCCTTCATCCCGGCAATTTCCGCAATGGCTTCGCCTTTGCTGCCCATCGAAGCTGCGCCAATCGGCCACACCCGCACGCTCCCGGTCGTCTTCGCGCGATCCAGAATGAATCGCGTCACGGAAGCATTGTCATTCACCGGTTTCGTATTCGGCATGCAGCAAACTGCAGTGAAGCCGCCGCGTGCCGCGGCCCTGGTTCCTGTCTCGATAGTTTCCGAGGATTCCTGCCCGGGTTCGCGCAGATGCGCATGCAGGTCGATGAATCCGGGCGCGACAATCAGTCCTGTGGCGTCAAAAACTTCCACATCCTGTGGCGCCGCAATCTTTCCCACTGGGGCGACTTCCTTAATCTTTTCCCCGTCCAGCAAAACGTCAATCGCCGCGTCGGTCTTGCTGGCAGGATCGATCACGCGCCCGTTCTTAATCAGAAGCATTGGCGGATTCCTTGGGCTTCGCTTCCAGCGCCGGGTGCGTGCCGCTTTCCGAGGCGCCGCTGATCAGCAGATAAAGGATGGCCATGCGTACTGCGACCCCGTTCGTCACTTGCTCCAGCACGCACGATTGCGGTCCATCCGCCACGTCGGGCGTAATCTCGATTCCGCGATTGATCGGACCGGGATGCAAGACAATCGCGTCGCAGTTGGCACGCCTCAGCCGCTCGGCATTGAGCTGGTAGAGCAGGATGTAATCGTTCGCCGAGAGCGGCGGATCGTTCAGCCGTTCGGTTTGCACGCGCAGCATCATAATGACGTGCGTGTCTTCCAGCGCTTCCTCCATCCCGTAAACGCAGCGAATCTCCGTGCCCGGCGCAATCTTCTCCAGCTCAGGCGGCACCCAGATCGACGGCCCGCACAGCGTAAACCGGCAGCCGAATTTTCCCAGCAGATGAATGTTCGAACGTGCCACCCGGCTGTGCAGAATATCGCCCAGAATCGTCACGTTCAGATTTTTGATGGTGCCCAGCCGGTCCCGGATCGTCAGCGCGTCCAGCAAGCCCTGCGAAGGATGTTCGTGCGTGCCATCGCCCGCGTTCACCACCGGAATATCCAGATGCCTGGCTACATAATCCGTCGCTCCCGACGCCGAATGCCGCATGACCAGGCAGTCTGGCTTCATGGCATTCAAGTTGAACGCGGTATCCAGCAGCGTCTCGCCCTTCTTGATGCTGGAAGCCTCGGCTTGCAGGTTCATGGTGTCGGCGCCCAGCCGCGACGCGGCCGTTCCAAAGCTGATGCGCGTGCGCGTCGAGTTCTCAAAAAATGCCAGTGCCACAGTCTTTCCGCGCAGTGTCGCGAGTTTTTTCAGCGGGTGCCGCTGGATTTCTTGAAAAGGTTTACTTTGGTCAAGAAGAAAACTGAGTTCGTCCGCAGTAAGCGGCTCGAGAGCGAGGAGATCGCGAAAGCGGTAAGTCAATGTCCCTTCTCAGATCATAAAATAGCCAGCCCGAATCGCCAATCCAAAATTACTCCACGCGGTCGACCAGCACCACGCGCTCTTCCTTGTCAATCTCCCGCAAGCGCACCTCGATGATTTCCGTGGCGCTGGTCTGCACATGCCGCCCGATATATTGTGCCTCGATGGGCATTTCGCGGTGGCCCCGGTCGATCAGCACGGACAGAGCCACTCGCTTTGGCCGGCCAAGATCGAAAATGCCGTTCATCGCTGCGCGAATCGTCCGCCCGGTGTACAGCACGTCATCCACCAGCACCAGGTCCATGTTATCTACCCCGAACGGAATGTCCGACGAGCGCAATACCGCTTGGGGCGCCACTTTCGAAAGGTCGTCGCGGTACAGCGTGATATCCAGTGTGCCGACAGGTACCTCGACACCATCGATCCCGCGCATGGCCTGCGCAATCCGCTGCGCTAGTGGCACTCCGCGTCGCACGATTCCGATCAGCGCCAGATGCTTGGTTCCCCCACTTTTTTCCACGATTTCGTGCGCCAGCCGCTGTAGCGTGCGGTCGATTTCCGGCGCCGACATCAACTGGGCTTTTTCAACAATGCGCATGGTCGGGTAATCGTATCATTGGTGGCTGCCGAACGGTCAATCCGGCCCTGTTACCTCGCCGTAAAGCACCTCGTGGTAGACTTCGTGTCCCTGTTTGGAGGCAAGACTTGGCCATGGCGCGCAACAAAAACCCCTTCACACGCCGCATTCGCACCATCATTCTCCTGCTTGGGCTCATCACCACATTCTTGCCGATCACGCGTGCGCAGGAAAGGCCTCCCCATGCACGTGCGGCTAACGCCGTCACAAAACCCAAGCTGGTCGTGCTCATCGTCGTCGATCAGATGCGCGCCGATTACATCGATAAGTTTGACTTTCAGTGGACCGGCGGGCTGAAACGCTTGGTTGCCGAAGGCGCTTGGTTCCGCAATGCCGCTTTCCCCTACGCCGTCACCACCACCTGCGCCGGCCATGCCACCATTTCCACCGGCGCTCTTCCGGCCACGCATGGGCTGATTTCGAATGAATGGTGGGACCGCGAGCTGCACAAGGAGATAACCTGCACCGACGATTCGAAGGTGAAAAATGTTGGCTATGCGGGGGCGGCTGTATCGGGCGGAAACAGCGCCGCCAGGCTTCTCGTTCCGGCGTTTGCCGATGAATTGAAGTTTCAATCCGGCCCTGGCGTTCGCGTGGTGACTTTTTCGCTGAAGGCCCGCTCGTCGATCACTTTGGGCGGCCGCGCTGGCGATGCGGTCACCTGGTTTGATCCTGCCGTTGGTGCATGGGCGACTTCGAGTGCGTATCCCGTATCGAAATTTGTCGAGGAGTACGCCAAGGCTCATCCCGTTTCGGGCGATTATGGAAAAACGTGGACTCCGCTGCTGCCGAGTTCAGCTTATCTTTATTCCGAAAAGGCAAACGGCGCCGTCCCTCCTCCGGGCTTTGGTCCGGCATTGCCTCATCCCCTCCGGGGGATGGCAAACAGCACCGCGCCCGACCCGGTGTTCTATGACCAGTGGGAGAGCAGTCCCTACGCGGATACTTACCTTTCCCGGTTCGCCGAAGCAGCTGTGGACGAACTCGGCCTTGGAAAGCGCGCGGGCACGGATTTCCTCGGCGTGGCCTTTTCTCCAGTGGATTTTGTCGGTCATGCCTTCGGGCCGCGCAGTTGGGAAATCCAGGATGTTCTTGTGCGGCTCGACCGCGACCTCGGCGAATTCTTTTCCCACCTCGATCGGGCCGTGGGGAAAGGCAACTATGTGGTGGCCTTCAGTGCGGATCACGGCGTCGGGCCCATCCCGGAAGACCTTCAAAAGTTGGGGATCGACGCCGGCTGGTTGCACGTCCCGAAGGTGCACGAGCAAATCGAAAAAGCTCTGGAGCCTTTTCATTTCCCAAAACCGGCGGTCTCGGAAATCGGCGGCACCGGCGTGTACTTCACGCCGGGCACGTACGATAAATTGAAGTCCAATCCCGAAGCATTGCAAGCTGTGTTCCATGCGATGTTGAGTGTTCCGGGTGTAGCCGCTGTTTATCGCGCCGAGGAATTAGAGAATCGCCCTTCCACGATGAGTCCCATGGAAATCGCGCAGTCCGAAAGTTTCTTATCATCCCGCAGCGGCGATCTGGTCCTCGTGCCTAAGCCTTACTGGCTGTGGGATTATTCGGAACCCGGAACGTCACGCGATTATGGCGCGACGCACGGCGCTCCCTACGCTTATGACCAGCGCGTGCCGGTGTTGTTGATGGGCTTCGGAATTCAGCCGGGCGAATATTTTGAAGCCATCACGCCGGCGGACATCGCGCCTACTTTGGCTGCTCTCTGCGGAGTCACGCTGGTTGTTTCTGACGGCCACGTCCTCTCCGAAGCTTTGAAGGAACCCGCTCCAGTGCACTCCGCTTCTCATCCCATTCGCCCAAAATCCGTCCCGACCTCGGCACCAACCTCAAATCCCTGACGCGCCCCTCCGCGATTCCGTAGACTAACCGAAAGGCCTTAGGAAATTATGACTAGTAAGGGACGACGTTTGTGGATTCTGGTGCTGTGGACGATAGCCTTTGTCGCCTTTGCCTGGTTCTTCATTCCCCGACCTGCATGGGATGACGATGAGTACGTCAAGTGGTTCATCTTCGGAATGTTAGCTTTCGGTCCCCGTTGGTTTCTTGACTTCCTCGTCGTGCTGGTCATTGCTTTTTCGCTAGAGAGGAGAAGGGGGCTGCATAGACTCTATATATTGTGCGTCTGGGCACTGATCACAGCCGGTGCCGTTTGGCTAAACGTGCTTCGACCCCCTATTCCCCCTTCCACTTCCTTTCAGCATTCGCTGCAGCTCCAAGCGCGCCTTCATCTGTTCGCATTTCCCTGGCTCTTCGGCTTGCTCGTCGCGTTGTGGATCGCCCTTTGGGCAGAGAAGAAAATCGCCACCTGAGCATCGTCGACTGCTGACAGATTTTTGAGCGGGTTGGAGTGCCTTCATGTTATCCTCTTGCGCGAAGTGAGTTCCGCTGGCGCCGTTGACCTCAGCGTAAAAATTGGCGCGTTGCGCCTGCGGAATCCTATTCTCGCCGCTAGCGGCACCTTCGGTTACGGCCTCGAATTCGCCCACCTCGTTGACCTGAATCGCCTGGGCGGCTTTGTCACCAAGGGCCTTTCCAAGGAATCGATGGAGGGCGCCCCCGGCCCCCGCCTTTACCCCACCCCCTCGGGGATGCTCAACGCGGTCGGTCTCCAAAACGTGGGTGTCCGGGCCTTTGTGGCCGAAAAACTCCCAGTACTGCGAAAATTCGATACGGCGATTATCGCCAACGTTTTCGGTTATTCCGTTGAAGATTACATCGAGGTGATCCGGGTCCTTGAGGACGCCGACGGCCTAGCGGGCTACGAGTTGAATGTCTCCTGCCCCAACGTCAAGGGGGGGGGTATGCAGTTCGGGTGTGACCCCATCATGCTGTCCGAGGTCGTGGCTGCGGCTCGAAAAACTGCGGTCAAGCGACCCCTGTGGGTGAAACTCTCCCCTCTCGTTACAAACATTGGACTTATCGCCCAGGCTGCCGAGGAGGCAGGGGCGGATGCCCTCACGGTGGCAAATACTTACCCGGCAATGGCCATCGACTACCGCACCGGGAAGTCCTGCTTAGGGAGTCCAACGGGCGGATTGTCAGGTTCGGCCATCAAACCCATCACTTTGAGGCTGGTATGGGAGACGCGGAAGTCGGTCAAGACACCAATTATAGGCTTGGGAGGCATCGAGACGGTCGAAGACGTGCTTGAATACCTCTCCGTAGGCGCTTCGGCAGTACAGGTCGGGACGGCCAGCTTTGCTGACCCGAGGGCCAGTGAGCGACTCATTGAAGCCCTTACGAAGGTCCTGGAACGAGCTAAGATGTTTACTTTTAACGAGATAAGGGACAGATTTCGCGCAGAAAACAGTTGACATAACGAGGCTTTCCTGCTACACTTTTTAGGATTTAGTAGCACAAAGAACACACTATGAGACATCGACTTTTCATGATGTGGGCTGCGTTTCGGTGGGTGCTTCTCATGTTCCTCATCGCTCCGGCGATGGAGGCCCCCCTCGTGGCGCACTTGAATCAACCCATTAAGCCGATAAAGACCTGGGTAGGCAACGCCAGTTGGTATGGCCCCGGGTTCACCGGGCGCAAGACCGCCAACGGCGAACGCTTCGACTCCGAAGCCCTAACGGCCGCCCATCCCAACCTGCCTTTTGGGTCTCTGGTCCGTGTAGTGAACCCCCGAAACGGCAGCTTCGAACTGGTGCGTATCAATGACCGGGGTCCCTATCAAGAAGGTCGCGAAATTGATGTATCCTATCGTGTCGCCCGGAAAATCGGCTTGATTCATTCGGGCGTGCGGCAGGTCCGGCTCGAACTGCTGGAACTTCCCGCGAAACACTGACCCCGGAGGAGTCGGGGTCCACTATGACCCTGACGACCTTCGATGCCCATCCCCGCAGCAGTTTGGTTGTCGCTCTCGATTTTGATTCGTTGTCCTCCGCAGTGAAATTCGCAAAGCAAATTGCCGATCTCGTCGGCATGTTCAAGATCGGCAACCAGCTCTTCACTGCCGCTGGTCCCGCCGCTGTCAAAGAAATTGCCGCACTGGGCGCGGGCGTTTTCCTGGATCTGAAATACCATGACATTCCGAACACCGTTGCCGGTGCGGTGCTTTCCGCCGCAAGCATGCCCGGCGTGCAACTCCTGAATGTGCACGCGCTCGGAGGCAAAGCGATGATGGAAGCGGCGGCGCAGGCCATCAGCGCGGGCGTGCCCATGGGCGCCGACCGGCCGCGCCTGCTGGCCGTGACGATTCTCACCAGCATGAATCAGAAAGCAATGAAAGAAGCGGGAATCGGCGGCGCGCCGAAAATGCGCGTGGTGAAGCTCGCGCAACTTGCCAAGAAAGCCGGCGTGGATGGTGTGGTTGCTTCCATCCAGGAAGCCAAGGCCATCCGCAAAGCGTGTGGGCCTGATTTTTTGATTGCCACGCCCGGCGTGCGTCCCAAGGATTCCGCCGTGGAACCAAAGTCCGACGATCAAGCGCGGAAGGCGACTCCGACGGAGGCGATTCGCGCGGGTGCCGATTTTCTGCTGGTGGGCCGGCCGATTCTTGCCGCGCTGGATCCGCGCGCCGCGGCACAATCCATCGTCGACGAAATCGCCGCCGCAAAATAGTTCTCGCAGTTTGACCCCTGCTTCTTCTCTCCAGTAGCATCCAGAGCTGCGGAAGATCCTTCACGCGAAATCATGTCAATGATCTCCAACGCAACCAAAAGCGTGATTGTCGGCACGGCCGGGCATATCGACCATGGCAAATCCGCGCTGGTCGAAGCGCTGACCGGCACGCACCCGGACCGGCTGGCCGAAGAGAAGCGCCGGGGAATCACCATTGATTTGGGTTTTGCATTCCTTGAGGAAAATGGCGTGCGATTCGGTTTTGTCGACGTCCCCGGACACGAGCGCTTCGTCAGCAACATGCTCGCGGGCGCTGCCGGAATCGACGTGCTGCTGCTGGTGATTGCCGCCGACGAATCGATCAAGCCACAGACGCGTGAACACTTCGACATTTGCCGCTTGCTCGGAATACAGCGCGGGGTAGTGGCGCTGACCAAGAGCGACCTGGTGGACAGCGACACGCTGGAGCTGGTGCGGCTGGAGGCGGAGGAATTTCTGCGAGGATCGTTCCTCGAAAATGCCCCGCTGGTTCCTGTGAGCGCCAAAACGGGTGCGGGCCTCGGAGAACTGAAGAAGGCTTTGCGGGAAGCGGCGGCCAATGCGACGGCCAAGGACGCGGCGCGCTATTTCCGGTTGCCGATCGACCGTGCGTTCGCCATGAAAGGATTCGGATCGGTGGTGACGGGGACGCTGATTTCCGGGAGCGTTGGCGCGGGCGATGAAGTTGAATTGTTTCCAAGTGGGGAGCGGTTGCGCGTGCGCGGCGTACAATCCGGCGGGAAAGCGGTGGAACGCGCGACGCCGGGGCAGCGCACCGCAGTGAACTTGGCGGGCATCGACCACACCGCGCTAAAGCGCGGCATGGTGCTGACCACTCCTGGTAAGTTCCGTAAAACCCGCCGCATGGATGCGCGGCTGGAGTTGCTGGCATCGGCAAGAAAAATGAAGCAGGGCACGCGTGTACATTTTCACGCAGGGACGGCGGAGACGATCGCCGAAGTTTTTTTTCACGGGCAGAAAGAATTGCAGCCGGGCAGAAGTGCCTTCGCAAATCTGAAATTGCAAGATGAGATTCTGGTGCTGCCCGGCGACCGCTTCATCCTGCGGCAATTCTCGCCGGTGGTGACGATTGGTGGCGGCGTGGTTTTAGATCCGCTGGCGCGGCGCCCCATGCTACGCGATACCCATCGAGTCGCATTTCTCGAAACGCTCGAACGAAGCAATCGGGAAGAAGTCCTTGCAACGATGACCGAGCGGGCGCTCTTCGGTCTGGGGTACGAAGAAGTTGTTGCGCACACAACGTGGATAGATAACGAAATCCACGGCGCTGCGGAAAAACTCTCCGCGGCGGGGCGCGTGAAAACCGTGTCCGCGGAACCGCTAGTGCTGGTCTCCCAGAAGGTATTCGAGGACGTTCGGAAGAAAACCCTCGAGAAAGTCGAGAAATTTCAAAAAGAAAATCCGCTTCTGCCGGGAATCCTGCGGGAAGACTTGCGCGCCAGTCTCGGCAGGCGTGTGCGAGCCGAGACCTTTCGCGCCGCGCTGGAGGAACTGGTAACACAGAAAAAGCTGGATTCACCGGGCGAGTTGGTCAAGAAAGCAGGCTCGGAAATCGCACTGCAACCCGAAGAGGCGAAGGCCAAAGATCAAATTGAAGCTGCTTTTGCGTCAGCTGGCCTGGCGGTGCCGTCGGTGAAAGAAGTGCTGGCAAAGCTTGCCGTGGAAACGAAGAGATCGGAAAAATTGCTGCACATCCTGCTGCGCGAAAAAAACCTGATTCGCGTGTCGCCGGAACTGATTTTTCACCGGCAGGCGCTCTCCGATTTGAGAGAGCAACTCACGTCTTACAAGAAGGCCAAAGGTGGGCGGATTTCCGTGCCTGTTTTCAAGGAGCTGACCGGGATTACCCGGAAGTACGCGATCCCCCTGCTCGAATACCTGGACCGCGAACGGGTGACGCGCCGGGAAGGCGACGAGCGTGTTATCCTATAGGTGCACGCTGCAGACAATACTTGTGGCGCGAGTAGCGCTGAGTTAGGGTTACAGTCAACGTATTCGGTGCGGGAGCGCGGGAGGAGTTTATGTTTGAAAGTCCAGTTCATTGGATGATTGTGGCGATTGTGATTCTGATTCTGTTTGGCGGCCGAAAAATTCCGGAAGTGATGCGCGGGCTGGGAGAAGGCATTCGTAACTTCAAGGAAGGCATGTCAGGTAGTTCGCACACGCCGGCACCGCCGGCACAGACACCGGCTCCGCCGCAAGCGGAGAAGCCCGCCGAAGAAAAGAAGTAGCGTCGAGGGCGGAAAAAATTCACTTGCGATGGGGATTCGGGCGGCCTGTGTGCCGCCCTTTTTGTTTTAGTGAACGACGACAAACTCCGGGAAAAGCAGGTGCCGCGTTGCTACGCAGGAATTGTGCCCAAAGAGTAGCGGAAAACACCTGTCCAAGAGGCAAAACCTGTCCCATCGACCAGTAGCATCGACGGTCTTTTGCGCGCAGCATCGGGTATCACAGGGGACCCGGGATTCACGATTTTCGACATAACGATCAGGAGAAAAAAATGAAATTCACTTGGATGAAGTGGAGCGCCCTGCCTGTTGCGGTGCTGCTCGCGGGCAGCGTAGCCATGGCGCAGGATCAGTCTTCTTCGGGCTCGCAGTCTTCGTCATCGCAGAGCGGAAGCTCCGCGACACCTGCGCCGGCAGAAAAGCCCAATCCGGTTGTGGAGCAGCGCAAGGAGAATCAGCAGGACCGCATCGCCAACGGCGTGAAGAGCGGCCAATTGACCGCGGGCGAAACGGCCAAGCTGGAAAAGAAAGAAGCGGCCATCAACAAGGAAACAGCGGCGGACCGCGCGGCCAACGGCGGCAAGCTGACGGCGGCGGAGAAGAAGCAGGTCAACCGGCAGCAGAATCAGTTGTCCAAGCAGATCTACACTGACAAGCACAATGCCAACACCGCGCACTACGGCAACAACAAGGTGGGGCAGCGCCGTGAAAATCAGCAGGACCGCATCGCCAACGGCGTGAAGAGCGGCCAATTGACCGCCGGCGAAACGGCCAAGCTCGAAAATCAGCAGAAGGGCATCAACAAGGAAGTTGCCGCGGACCGCAAGGCCAATGGCGGCAAGCTCAACGCGAGCGAAAAGAAACAAACCAACAAAGAACAGAACGCCGCTTCCAAGAACATCTACCACAAGAAGCACAACGCCAAGACACAGTCGCAGGCTGAACCGAAGCCGTAAGTTTCCTCCTCCCCCCTGAAGCAACAGAGGCGCCCCGACTTTTGGTCGGGGCGCTTCTGTTTTCAGTGGACAGTAATCAGTGGTCAGTTCTCAGTCTGTGACGCGGAACGCTCCGCACGACCGAGCTAAGGCATGTTGCGGATAAGGAAAGGAGACCCCCCACACCCCCATGATATCGGAAAGAGTGCGCAACGAATTGATTCCAAAAGAGTTGCATGGCGCCCGTGGCGCAAAAGAGTGTGCAATTGCTTGAAAACAAAAGAGATAGATGGAAAACACGCGGGGACATCCGAAGGTCTGACCTCCCAGCGTGGAAGAAGCGCAACATCCCCTCACCCCCCCGGTATTTTGTAAGTGCAGATTGTAAAGAACTTAGCTTTTCTGTAAGTCGTTTAGAATCAACATTTGCGAGATGTCTGATAAGTGTTAATTCTAAACGACTTAGAAGGAAACATAATACCTGCGCAGGTTGCCGTGCTACAGGGTTTTGCATTCTGCTCGAGCCGAAACTCGGGCGAACATCGCCGTCGCTCAGGCTCAAGGAGTCCCCCACAAATAAAAAAGCGGCAGCAGGGCTGCCGCACAGAGTTTTCTACAAAACCAAGTATACCATAGGGCGTTAGAGAGTCAAGGAAAATCTGATGGAGGATGGCGTGACTAGCCCGTTTCCGTTCGCTCGGTAACCCTCAAGGCTTTCCCTTCGTATCTTCAGTGTAAAGGCCCCACGGTGCTCAGCGAGCATCCAGGTGGGCCCTCTACGGATTTGGTAGAGTAGAAAGCATCCCCGTGCCCATGCTGGCCGTCCGCGACAACCTTGCCCAGTGCCTGAGCGCCATGCGCGCCCACAAGCTACGGGCCTCGCTGACCATGCTGGGGCTGACGATGGGTGTGGCCACGCTCATCACAGTGATGACCATCGTGCAAGGCGCCAATCTCTATGTGGAAAACAAGATCGCCAATCTGGGCACCAACGTGTTTCAGATGGCGCGCACGCCGTTTGCGGTGACGGACTTCAACATCATCATCAAGGCGCTGAAGTACAAGAAGATCGAACTGGACGACGTGCGCGCCGTCGCGGAAGGATGCCCGGCTTGCGGAGAAGTGGGCGCCACGGCCAGCGCCTCCGTAAAGGCAAGATACGGCGATAAAGAGTCAACGGACGTGAACTTTTACGGTCAAACGCCGAACATGGCGAATATTGACACGAGGACCGTGGAGTTCGGCCGGTACTTCACGTCGTGGGAAGCCGATCATCGCACGAACGTCTGCCTGATCGGCGACACGATGGTGCAGAGGCTCTTTCCCGGAGTGGATCCCATCGGCAAAAGCATTCGCGTCGGCAACGATGAGTTCATGGTCATCGGCATCATGGAAAAGGTCGGCAGCGTGTTGGGCCAAGACCAAGACAACTTCGTGATTGTGCCGCTCCCCGTGTTTCTGAGCATCCAGGGGATTCACACCAGCCTGACGATCAACGTCAAGACCAGCACCGGGAATTTTGAGAAGGCGCAGGATCAGGCGCAGCTTACCCTGCGGGCGCGGCGGCACCTGAGCGGGAAAATGGAGAATGACTTTTTCATTGGCACCAAGGACAACTACATGGCGTTGTGGCGAAGCATCAGCTCGGCGTTTTTCGGCGTGTTCATCCTGGTCAGCGCGATTTCGGTGATCATTGGCGGCATCGTGATCATGAACGTGATGCTGGTGAGCGTGACGCTGCGGCGGAGGGAGATCGGCGTGCGCCGGGCCATGGGCGCCACGCAGGGTGACATCTTGAAGCAGTTCATCACGGAGAGTTTCATGCAGTGCATTGCAGGCGGAATTGCCGGCATCGGGCTGGGGTTCCTGGTAGCGCTGGTCTTGCGCACGTACACGCCCTTCCCGGCGTCGGTGCGGACCTGGGTGGCGGTGATGGGCGTCATCATGAGCTCCGCGGTGGGGTTATTTTTCGGAATTTACCCGGCGCTGCGCGCGGCGCGGCTCGATCCGGTGGTTGCGTTGAGGTCAGACTAATGGTCCTCATGACCCTGGCGCAAGCGCGCGAAAATTTCCTGGCAGCCATGGAGACGCTGCGCTCGTCGAAGGTGCGATCAGCGCTGACCGTGCTGGGAATCGTCATCGGCGTCTCCTCGGTGATTTCCATGGCGGCGATCATTCAAGGGCTGAACAGTTTCATTCAGGACCGCGTGGAGTCGCTGGGCTCGCGCACCTACTTCCTGACGCGTTTTCCACCGGGGACGGACCCTTCGCGCATGCCGGAGCGCATCCGGGTACGCCGATACCTGGAATACAACTACGCGGAGGCCATCCGGTCGGCGGCTCCCGATGTCGAGAATGTGACCACGGTGGGGACGCGCGGTTTCTTCTTTGGAGACTCCAACCTGATCACGTACGGGGATCACAGTGTCGAGAAGGTGATCGTGCGCGGCGCGGAGCCGGAGTACACGACGGCGCTGCCGCTCTTCACCATCGCGCGGGGGCGCTTCATCAGCGCGTTTGACGAAGAGCACGCGCGCCCAGTGGTGGTGCTGGGGGCCGCGATCAGCGAATCGCTTTTCCCCAACAGCGACCCGATCGGAAAGACCGTGCGCATCAACGGCGGTGCGTACGAAGTCATCGGAGTGTTCGAGCACGATCAGGGTTTGTTTCTTGGCCCGGGCGTGGATATTTTCACCATCATCCCGCTGAGCAACTTCAGGAAAAATTATCCTGAGGCCAAAGAACTGATCCTGCTTTTCACCGTCCCCCAGAGCGTGAACGTGGAAACCGCGCAAGGCGAAGTGATTCAAGCCATGCGGCGGCTGCGGCGCATCCCTACGGGCAAAGAAAATGATTTTGAGCTGAGCTCGCCGGATTTTCTCAGCAATCTGTGGAACCAGCTTACGGGGGCACTGGTGATTCTCACCACGGTGATCAGTTCAATCGGGCTGCTGGTGGGCGGCATCGGGGTGATGAACATCATGCTCATTTCCGTGACCGAGCGCACGCAGGAGATTGGAGTGCGCAAAGCGATCGGCGCGCGCCGCGCGGACGTGCGGCTGCAATTCCTGCTGGAAGCGGTGGTTCTCACGCTGGTCGGGGGGACGATTGGCATTTTAATCGGAGCCGTGGTTTCCACCCTCGTCCGCACGCTGGTGCCTTCGATTCCGGCAACACTCTCCTATCTGTGGGTATCGATTGGCTTTGCGATCTCCGTGAGCGTGGGGCTGTTCTTCGGGTACTACCCCGCGAATCTGGCGGCCAATCTCGATCCCATCGATTGTTTGCGATACGAATAGGGTCTCCGCGATGGTGTGGTCTTTGTGAACTTCTAAAAGCAGATTCCTCGCTTCGCTCGGAATGACACCCCCTATAATTTTCGCGCAGGAATTTGATCAGGCGTTAAAACCGATGGCGAGGACTAGTCTTCGGACCAGCCGAACTCGGTGAGAGCGTGCTGGAGGCGGGCGAGAGGCAAGCCCACGACGTTGAAGTAGCAACCTTCGATACGCGGGATGAAGCGCCCGGCGCGGCCCTGGATGGCGTAGGCGCCGGCTTTGTCATGTGCTTCGCCGGTCGCGAGATACTGGGTGATTTCTTCGGCGGAAAGCGTGGCGAAGTGCACCAGAGTGGACTCGACAAAGGTGATGCGTTCGGCGTCAGGAAGACGGATCAGAGCCACACCGGTGACGACAGAGTGCGTGCGGCCGGAAAGTTTTTCCAGCATGCGGCGCGCGTCGTCGGAAGAGCGCGGCTTGCCAAAGATGTAGCCGTCGAGGGTGACCTCGGTATCCGCCGCGATGACGATGGCCGGGCCCACAGCGCGGGCAGCGACGAGGTCAGCTTTCGCATTGGCAAGGCGCTGCACGAGGTCTTGCGGAGACTCCCCCGGGTAAGGCGTTTCGTCGATGGCGGAAGAGAGCATCGTGAAATGGAAGCCCGCGTCGCGCAGAATTTCGGCGCGGCGGGCCGAAGCGGAAGCGAGAATCAGCTTCATGAGGTTCCGGAGGGGAAGAATACTACAGCAGGAGAGCGGTGACAGCCTGTGCGATGGGCCGGTGGGACAGACGCACGATTCAGGCAGAAGACGCTGGCTTGCCGTAAGGCCGCTGGCAGGCTTCGCAGATGACTGCGTACTGTTTGTTCAGATACTTGCAATTCGCACAGGACCACATGCCGTCCGGTTTTGTGTAGCCGCGGCCAAGAAGGAAGCGCGCGCAAAAAGCGAGAACAGCAACCCAGGCAATCGCCGAAACGAAGAACCAGAGCTGCGCGTTCTCTTTAACCCCCTTGGGATCTGCCCCGAAGCCTACAGCCATGAGAGTGACGAGGAAGGGCACAAGAAAATAGCCGGTCACGGTAAGGGTTCCCCAAAGCCAGGGTCTGCCTCCGCGGCCGCGGGCGAAGCCGGCGATCCCCGCAGTGGCTGCAATGAGAAGCGCAATTTCGAACATACCTGCCTGCAAATGACGGCTAGATGACCACAGATTCCTGATATTCGCCGAAGAGGCGGCGGAGGACGTCGGAGATTTCGCCAACGGTAGCGTAAGCTTCGACCGCGGCGAGGATGGCGGGGAGGAGATTTTCGGTGGTGGCGGCGCGGCGCTGGAGCTCGGCGAGGGCGGCCTGCGTTTTAGCGGAGTCACGTTTCGCGCGAAGAGCGTTCAAGCGGGCGATTTGCGAGCGCTCGATTTCTTCATCGATCCGCAGAGTAGGAATTTGCCGCTCTTCATCGGCAACGAAGTCGTTCACGCCAACGACGATTTGGTCTTTTTTCTCGACAGCGCGCTGAAATTCGTAAGCCGCTTTCTGGATTTCGCCCTGGACAAAGCCGGATTCGATGGCGCGCAACATCTCTCCCGTGGCATCAATTTTTGCGATGTATTCTTCCGCGCCTTTTTCGATTTCGTTGGTGAGATGCTCAATGGCGTAGGAGCCGGCGACAGGGTCGACGGTGTTGGTGACGCCGGTTTCATGCGCGAGGATCTGCTGGGTGCGGAGAGCGATCAGGGCGGAGTCTTCGGTGGGCAATGCGAGAGCTTCGTCGAGCGAATTTGTGTGCAAGGATTGGCAGCCGCCAAGAACGGCAGCGAGAGCTTGAATCGCGACCCGGACGATGTTGTTCTCCGGCTGCTGCGCAGTGAGGGAAGAGCCGGCAGTTTGCGCGTGGAAGCGCAGCAAGAGCGAGCGCGGGTCTTTGGCGTGGAAACGGTCGCGCATGATTTTGGTCCACAGACGGCGGGCGGCGCGGTATTTGGCGATTTCTTCGAGCAGGTCGTTGTGGGCGTTAAAGAAAAACGAGAGTTGCGGAGCGAATTCGTCGACGCTGAGGCCGGCGTCCAGCGCGGCCTGGACGTAGGCGATCCCGTTGGCAAGCGTGAAGGCCACTTCCTGCACGGCAGTCGAGCCGGCCTCGCGGATGTGATACCCGGAGATAGAGATGGTGTTCCATTTGGGAAGATGTTCGCGACACCAGGAGAAAATGTCGGTGACGATACGCATCGCGGGACGCACGGGGTAAATGTAGGTACCGCGGGCGATGTATTCCTTGAGGACATCGTTTTGCACGGTGCCGGAAAGTTTTTGCAGGCTGGCGCCTTGTTTTTTCGCCACGGCGACGTAGAGGCAGAGAAGAATGGCGGCGGTGGCGTTGATGGTCATCGAGGTAGAAACTTTTTCGAGCGGGATGCCGTCGAAGAGCGTCTCCATGTCTTCCGACGAATCGATGGCCACGCCGACTTTGCCGACTTCGCCGAGTGCGAGCGGATGGTCGGAGTCCAGGCCGATTTGCGTGGGAAGATCAAACGCGACGGAAAGGCCGGCCTGCCCTTTGCTCAGGAGATAGCGGTAGCGCCGGTTGGATTCGACGGCGGTGCCGAAGCCGGCATACTGGCGCATGGTCCAGAAGCGGCCACGGTACATGGTGGGATAAATGCCGCGCGTGTAAGGAAATTCGCCGGGATAGCCGAGGGTATCGTCAGGATTCCAGTTGTGGAGATTTTCCCGCGTGTAAAGGCGGTTGATGGGAAGGCCGGAGAGCGTGGTGAAAACTTTCTTGCGCTCGGCGGACGCGGCGGATTTGGTTTTGGTTTCCGACATTTTACGAAATGCGAAAATCGAAGCCCGAAAAATGGCGCACGGCGTCCTCGCTATATCCTGCGCGCACGGCGAAACGAAGTGACCGCAAAAAACACAAATAACAGAGCCATGCTAACAGCGATGCCGATGAGCCAGCGGGCCACGTCACGCGTCCACGCTCGAAACGCCGCATTGAACCAGGCCAGCGCGAGAATGGCAAAAAGCGCGCCTACAAGCTCGTGAAAAAGCTGCCGGAGCACGCGCCAGAGACGCCGAAAACCACTTTGCTGCTGGGACGCGCTGGCGGCGCTGGCTGTGGTGGACATAGGAGCATCTTAACGCAAAACCTGCAGGCCGACAGGCACGGTGACGCAATGTCCCTGAACTTTGGCCCCGGCAAACGCGAACCGACGCCCTATGGACGGATTGGAGACAACGGCGCGAAGGTCTCTTGTATCAAACTATTTGTGGGCCTAAAATGACGGAAGTAGTACGGGAGAACCGGCCTTGCAACTCGACGATCACCTGAAGAACCTGCTCCGTGAATTGGGACACGCGATCAACGACACGGTGTCCGAGTCCGACCGCATTACCGGCGCGATTGCCGGAGTGCGCGCGCACGGCTACGATATTGTGCTCAAACTGGACGCCACCATCGGACTGGCAAAACGCGATGGCGCAATGGCAGAGGACGCCAAGCTGACTACACAAGACCGGCGCTTCCTGGAGTCGTTGCGGATTCAGGTGGACCAGGAATCGCTGACAGAAGAGAATGACAGGAAGCCGGTGGCGCGGCTGCCGATGACACCCCAGGACGTGCGGTTTCTGAAGTCGCTGCGGATTGCCACGGACGACAACGAGTGAAGCATTTCGCAAAAGTCGCCGGGCTCGGGCTGCCAGTGATGCTCCTCGCGGCAGGTGTTTTGTCTCCGCGCGCTGCAGCCCAAGTACCCGTAGTGGTGCCCATCGTTGTGGATACCGCAGTGCCGATTGTGGTGAATGCGATAAAGCCAAAACCGAAGCCGAACGGAGTGGTGAAATTCGAAGGCTTAGTGCTGAACTCGAACACGGCGCAAATCACCGCACGCGCCAAGGGAAACGACATGACCATCCAAACGTTCTCCCTTTCCCCGGAAGCGTCGGCGAAGATGCAGCAGATTGTGGACAAGGGCGGCTACCAATACGGCGACAAAGTAACGATTTATTACGACCCAGCCACGATGCGGGCAATTAAGTTCAAAGGGAAACCCTCGAAGCCGATCTGATTCGCGAGGCGGCCCCATGCTTCGCCTCCCTGCGGTTGCCGGACGTTTTTATCCTTCCACTCCCAAGGAACTCACTGCCCTCGTTCGCGAGTATTCGCGGCCTGACGCGCATTATCCGGCAACTCCGGTGAGAGCTTGTCTGACGCCTCATGCGGGATATATGTATTCGGGCCACGTGGCGGGCGCCGTGCTCGCGCGCGTCGAGCTGCCACAGAAGATCATCATTCTGGGTGTGCGGCACTATCCTCGGGGTGAGGAGGCAGCCATTCTTTCGAGCGGGGCATGGCGGACGCCACTCGGAGACGCGCCCATTGACGAGGCGTTGGCGGAAGCATTGCAAGAAGCGTGTCCGCTGCTGCGCGAAGACAGCGTGGCGCACAGCGGGGAACATTCGCTCGAAGTTCAGGTGCCGTTTTTGCAGGTGCTCGCCCCGGGATTCACGTTCGTGCCGATCGCGCTGGGAACGGTGCGATTCGAATCGCTCGTGAGCGTCGGCCAAGCCATAGGGCGCGTGCTTGCGAATTCAAAAGAAAGCGTAGTGCTTCTAACCACTTCCGATTTGAATCATTACGAAGATGACGCGACCACGCGGACCAAGGATCAGAAAGCCATCGATCAGTTGCTGGCCCTGGATCCCCGCGGGCTGTACGACACCTGCCGCAACGAAGAGATCTCCATGTGCGGGTTGGGCCCCGCGGTAGCGATGCTCACCGCGCTCAATGCACTGGGCGTGAAGAAAGCAGAACTGGTGAAATATGCGACGTCCGCCGACGTCTCCGGCGATCGCGACCAGGTGGTCGGCTACGCCGGAATGATTTTCTCCTGAAAGGGCGATCGGCTTCCTCTCAAAAATAGCAGCGGCCCCCGACTCGGGGCCGCTTCAGAATAGACATTTAGCTGGTTCAGTGCGGGCGGCCGCCGGATGCGTGGGGTGCTGGTGCCGGAGCAGATGTGCTACGTCCCGAACTGCCGGTGCTCGAAGAGCCCGAGGACCGGGACCCGCTCCAAGTGCTGTGAGAGCCGGAAGAGTTTGCGCTCCCGCGCTCTCCACCGTAGTAGTGCGGCGCCGGAGGCGGCACGGTATTGCGCGGCGGCGGAGTTGTTGAATTGCGGGCGGTCGTAGCTGGGATCCCAGCCGTTGCATTGCGGGCACTCGCGTTCGCGGCCGCTGCCGTCCTTTCACTCGCAGCGACACTTTCTTTTTCGCTGAGAATGGCCGAACTCGAACCGCTGTTCGCATTCACAAAACGATGTTCTTTCGGGTCGTAGGCGATGGAAGAATCCCGATTCGTGGAGACGACACGCGTTCCAGCGCTGCCTTGAAGTACCGTTCTCGAAACGCGAACCGGGGGTGCCGTGGAGGCCAGGCTGCTGCTGAACGCTTCCTTGGGCGCGGACTTCAACGTTTCCCATTTTTGCCCTGGCGCACCCGGGATCACCTGCTCGTTAACACCCTTCGATCCAGCGGGAGAGAAAACGCCGCGCTCCAGATTCAGCGGAGTCTTGCCCTTGGCATCCAACGGATGCATCGGCACGATGCCGACGTTCCCTTTGTTGCGAACAAAAACAGCCGTTACAGGATGATAGATCGGCCGCGGCGGATGAACGACGGGCGGGAGGCGCCTTACAGGAACGCGCGGGTTGAATCCAAATAGCAAAGGTGGACTATAAAACCATCCGCCGCAACCGGAGTCAAAGAGCCAGCCACCGTAATGATAGGGAGCCCAGCCCCACGGTTGGAAGCTGACCCAGGTCCAGCCGAAGGTGGGATCCAGAACCCATTGCCCATCCGTGAAGGGTGACCAACCGTAGCCAGCTCCAAATGGTCTCCAGCCGTACCCATATCCGCCGCAGTCAAACCAGGAGCCATAGGAATAGAGGCTGCCAAAGCCCGGGGCGTAGGAAGGCGAATTGGTGTACTGCATCGCTGCGGTCGTTGCCGTGGAAACCGTATCAATGCGCCCGGAAACCCAGCGATCAAATTCATCCACCTCGGGAAGGCGGCCAACGCTCACAGAGGATTCGTCACCGGCCTTCATGGAAAGCGACTGGCCTTTTTCGAGGAACGTGGTCTGGTCTTTGTGCAGAACGGTGAGACGGCCGCTTAGGTCTTCGACGGTGCTGCCATCTTCATAATTGTCCAGGCGGAATGTCACGCGGCGGTTGGCTTCCACGGTGAAATCGCCACCGGTCACGCTGAAGTAGTCGCCGCTCGCAGGGTTCACGTAAAAGGAAGCGCTTCCCTGGAAGAGAACCAGGCGCGTGGTCAGCGCGCCATCGTTGAGCGAGAGGTCATAAAACTGAAGCACGGTGTTTTCTTTTAGGAAAGCCACGGCGCCATTTTCGAATTCGACTTCCGCGCGGCCGTTGTCCGTGGCCAGAACATATCCCTGGCGGATGGGCAGGTTTAATGAGGCAGTCTCCCAGACGGCGCTCGAATCGGCCAGCGGGTCCCCATGCGTTTTTGCCGCAAAGCGCACATCGCCCGTGACCAGGCTTAGCCGGATGATGCGGGCATGGCTGGAATCCGCGGCGGCGGACGGCACGCCAACAATCAGGGCCAGCAAAAGAACGATCAAAACCAAAGGAATCAGTTTGCGGGGAAACATAGAACACCCCCTTATCGAGGAAGCTGCCTAAACCGTTAGACGGCCAGGAAGCAGGCCAGGTTGCACGTAAGTCGCCTTCAGCCATGGTCTCGCCTGGAGTAGTCGGCGTCAAGGGACTCAAGGATTGGGAGAAGTGAGGATCACGAATACCGTCCGAATCGAGCTCACTTTCCAAAAAAGGCCAAATGCGAACTATCAAAATTTCTGATGTCTGGTTCCTTGACACTCTGAAAGTGAAACGCTAGCTTCAGGAGGGGGAATATCGGCGTCGTCCGCGTTGTGTCCCGAGGTCCGTCGTCCTTTCCGGAAAAGGGCGTTTTCGAACGCATCCGGAGTTTGCTCACAACTGCGGGGCAGTGGAGTCCTATATTGGGGGGTGTTTATGCGAAGCACTTACAGATTCTTCGCCTTGATGTTGCTGATCGGTGCGTTGGCTGGCTCGCCTGCTTATGGTCAGGGTGGCGCCACTGGCGCGATCAGCGGAAGCGTCGTCGATACCAGCGGCGGGTCGGTGGCTGGCGCGGATGTGCAGATCATTGATACGCGCACGGAAGTGGTTGTGCGGAAACTGCCGACGGGTTCGGACGGCTCGTTTGTTGTGACCTTGCTGCCGCCCGGCACCTATTCCGTCGTGGTGAACAAGTCGGGATTCTCCCAGGCAAAAGCCGACGGCATTGAAGTGCGCGTCACGGAGACTACCAAGGTCACGATTACCTTGAAGCCGGGTTCGGTGAGCGAAAAAGTGGAGATCTCGGCGCAAGTGACAACCGTGGAGACGACCAACGCTACCACCGGCCAGTCTCTCGGCACGGAAACGGTTCGCGAGTTGCCGCTGGCAACGCAAAACTATCAGCAGTTGCTGACGCTTTCCGCTGGCGCGCAGAGCGAACTGAATGCCGCGGCGCAACTCGGTCGCGGCAGCGTGAAGCTGTTCGTGAATGGACAACGCGAGGACAACAATAACTTCCTGATCGAGGGTATCAGCGCCACGGACTACAACGTGGCGCAGGCGACCTATGTGCCCCTCCCCAATCCGGATGTCATCCAGGAGTTCAAAGTCCAAACTTCGCTCTATGACGCCAGCCAGGGGCGCAATGGGGGCGGCAACGTCAACGCGATTTTGAAATCCGGGACGAATAAGCTACACGGGGACGCATACGAGTTTTTCCGCAATGATGTGCTGAATGCCAACGAATTCTTTCTCAACAGGCAAGGACAGTCTCGCCCCGTGGTCAAGCAGAATATCTTTGGTGGGAGCCTCGGGGGGCCCGTGGGTAGGGAGAAGTTTGGCTTTTTCTTCGTGAACTATCAAGGGACCCGGCAGCGGAGCGGACTCTCCCCAGGGACATTTATCAGTACGAACATTCCTTTCATCCCGGCAGCGGACCGTGCTTCGCCGGCAACACTTGCAACTGACTGCAATGTTCCGAGCATCGATCCTGTTATAGCGGCGTTGCTGAACTTCAAAAGCGATCAGTTCGGGGGCAGTGGGGGAGGCTACCTTTTTCCAGCACCGACGAACGTTCCGGCAGGCGCCGCGCTCTGCGATCCTGCGAATCCAATACCGTTTGTGATCAGCCGCCCGGGAAAATATACCGATGACCAATTCACCAGCAACTGGGACCGTGAATTCCGCGGCGGGACTGATAAGCTATCGGCACGGTTCTTCTTTTCCGATTCGGAAAGCTTCCTTCCTTTTGGTGGTGGTGACTTGCAGGAATCACTGGGCAGCACGCTGACAAGCAGCGTCAGTTCCACGGCCCTTAACTTCCCGTTTGACACTCCAGTGCGTGCGCGCTTCTTCAACGTCTCGGAAACGCACCTTTTTTCCCCAACTCTCGTGAACGATTTCCGATTCGGCTTTGTACACATCAACGATCAACTGAATAACATCGATCCGATTACAGTCAGCGACGTCAATATCGATCGTCCGACCAACAAAGTAACCTCTTCCATCTACAAGTTTGTTTTGAATAGCTCAGGCTTCGAGATTGGGCCCGCGCCTTTTGCCAATCAGTCCCAAAACCAAAACAACTACAGCCTTGTCGACACGGTCAGCTGGGTCAGAGGCAAGCACGTCTTTCGCTTCGGCGGTGAATATACGCGCGTTAACCTGGACAAGCTGTTCCCGCAAGTATTCAATGGCGAGTTGTTCTTCTTCAATACGTTCGCTGGCGGTCCCATCGGTTCGTCCACGACCGATTTTCAAAATTTCCTGCTAGGCGCTCCGCAAGGCAGCTTTGGCGCTGGCGGCGTCTTCAATCATGAGTATCACAACAACAACTTCGCCGTTTTCGCCCAAGACGATTGGAAGATCCGTCAGGACCTTACTGTCAACCTCGGCTTGCGGGCAGAAATGTTCGGCGCCTTCTACGACAATCTGTGCCACATTGGGAATCTCGATCCTGCTCTCGCTGCAGCCGGCCAGTTTCCTTATATCTATCCGTCTTGCGTCAGCAAGCTGAAGCTCACTGGCCTCTCAGGCACGGCCAACGGCAGCACGACCAGCAACAAATATTCCACCGGCCTGGGCCCGCGCATCGGTCTCGCCTATGATCTCCTGGGCAAGCACACCACAACTGTTCGCGCGGGCTACGGCATTTACTTCGTCCGCGAAGATGTGGGCACTGTGGACCAACTCTCGTTCCAAGCGCCCTTCCTGCCCGTGGCGTTTGGGGGCGGACCGCCAAACTGCTTGGGGTTGTTCTTTTCTCTAACGCCGCCGCCCGCAACCGGTCCTTTGAGCGGATGTCCGAATCCCAATCCGAATGGCTTGCCGCAAGCAGGCACGCTAGACCCAACTTTTGTGCCGTGCCTCGCCGTCTTCCAAGGATTCCCTACGCTCCCAGGTTCGTCCGTGAGTGACACGACCCAGGCCGCCATCTACACACCGGCGTCTGGTAGCGCCTGTCCCGGACCGCTGCTTTCCACCAACATCTTTGGGCTGCAAGTGCCGCGGCACTTTGTGGTCCCTAACACGCAGCAATGGAATCTCACCATACAGCGAGCGCTTGGCAAACAGTGGGTCCTCGAAGTCGGTTATGTCGGCACTCACGCCGTGCACCTCCGCGAGACTCGAGATAGCCTGGACTCCCGAAATGCGACGCTGGCAAACCCGGTCAAGATTGATGGCCCGCTTTGCAATCCCAACCCTTGTGTGATCACGACCAACACCCTGGCGAACGCCGTGGCTCGGTCCAGAGTCCAGGGCATCAACGGCTGGGCGGGCTTCCAGCTATTCGCCAACGATGCCTATTCGCATTACCACTCTTTGCAAACTACACTCTCGCGCCGTTGGAATGCAGGCTACTTCCAGGCTGCCTACACGTTCTCCAAATCGACCGATGCAACCTCCACCGGCAACACGGCATTTAATGTCGCCTTCAACGACGAATCCTCACTGGTAGGATCCCGCGGGGTTTCCGATTTCGACCGTACCCATCGTTTCGCCGTCAGCTATCGGTATGAATTGCCGTTCCACAAAGACGCCGAAGGGTGGAAACGCGTGGCGCTTGCGGGCTGGGCCATCAGTGGCATTACCATCTTTCAGTCCGGGACGCCTTTTTCCGTGTTCGACTCCGCAGGCGGAACCGCTTTCATCCTACCCGGCACAACTACCACGCTGACCGCCAGCTTGGCTCCTGGGGCCACGCTAGGCAGCGCGGTCACGAGCGGAGACATTCACAAGCGCATCGACGGCTATTTGAATCTTGCGGCATTCACGAACGCGCCCCTCTTGTATCCTTTCGATCCGGCCAACCCTGCCACGACCTGTGACCCACAGAACAATCCTAACTTCTGCGGCACTGGTTTCGGGAACCTGGGCCGCAATAACTTCCGAGGGCCGCACCAGCAGAACTGGGACTTTTCGCTCATCAAGAATTTCAAGCTGACGGAGCGGCAAGCCCTGCGCTTTACCACCGACTTTTTCAACCTGTGGAACCACGCCAATTTCGGCAACCCTGGTGTGACCGATGTCGAGAATCCAGGTGCCTTCGGTAAGATTGTCTCTACGGTCGGAACGCCACGGCTGATTCAATTCTCGCTGCGCTACGCGTTCTAGGCAGGCGCCAAATTGTCTTTCGGCCGAGAGGCGCAAAAGGCTGCACCCTTTGGCTTTTCCTTTAGAATCGGAATGCGGGGGCCGGTCGGAGAAAAACTGTCACTTCGTTCGCGGCCAGCCACGGAGTGGTACCATCTTCGCGGAATTGCGCCGATGACACGCATTGCATCACGCGTTTCACAATTGCATGGCGAAGGCGCGCTGGCTGTGTATTCCCGCGCCAAAGAACTCGAGCGCGCCGGCCGCTCCATCATTCATCTCGAGCTGGGCGAGCCCGATTTTCATCCTGCCGCGCCGGTCGTGGATGCGCTGCGCAATGCCGTGGCCGCGGGCCTGGACCGTTACTGCTCCACGCAAGGCGTTCCGGCGTTGCGCGAAGCCATAGCGGATTATTTGAGGCGCACGCGCCGCCTCGACGTTGCGGCTGAGCAAGTCCTGGTGGCGCCAGGCTGCAAGATGGCGCTGTCGCTGGCGATGATGGCGCTGATCGAGCCGGGCGATGAAGTGCTTTACCCCGATCCGGGCTTTCCCATCTATCCTTCGTTCACACGCGGCTTGGGCGCGACGGCCGTGCCCTTCGGTTTGGATGAGAAAAATCAATTTCAGCCCGACGTCGACGAAATCGGCGCAAAGATCACACCGCGCACCCGCGTCCTCATTTTCAATTCTCCCAATAATCCGACCGGCACGGTATTCAGCGCCGCCGCGCTCGAAAAACTTGCCGCGCTGGCGCAAAAGCATGACTTGTGGATTCTCTCCGATGAAATCTACGCGCGCATTCTTTTTGAAGGCCAATACCAATCCATCCGGTCGCTGCCTGGCATGGCCGAGCGGACCATAATCATTGACGGCTTTTCGAAGAGTTTTGCCATGACCGGTTGGAGGCTGGGTTACGCTGTCGCCCCGCTGCACGTCGTCGAGGCCATGGACCTGCTGGTGCTGAACACGTTTACCTGCGCCGCAGAGTTTACGCAGGTCGCAGCCATCGAAGCTCTGCGCGATTCCACCAGCGCCGTCGAGGCCATGGTCGAGGAGTACCGCAAGCGGCGGGCTCTCTTCGTCGCCGGGCTGAATCGCATTTCCGGTTTTCGCTGCCAGCCGCCGCAAGGCGCTTTCTACGCGTGGGTGAACACCGAAGAAACCGGACTTTCTGCCGAAGACGTACAGAAAATATTGCTGGAAGAAGCGGGCGTCGCGGGAATCGCTGGCGCGGCGTTTGGTCCCGGCGGCAAGAATTATCTGCGCTTCTCGCTGGTCAGCGCGCAGAACTTGCTCGAAGAAGCGCTCGAACGCCTGCAGCGCGTGTCGCTTCACTGGCGCGCGGCCGTTTCCCGGCGATGAACCATTTCCAAAAGGATCGCTAAAATGAAACGTTTGATTCGCTTCGGCGTGGCCTTGTTCGTGACGTTGGCCGCGACGCTGACGGCGCATTCCCAGGCCAAGCCGTTTCCTAGTAGCGACGTCCAGAAAATCCACGAACGTCTTCTCGCGCAAATCGACCGCATCCCGATCTACGACAATCATTCCCACGCCACGTTTCCCGACGATTCCGACATGGACGCGATGGCCGCTCCGCCCGACGAAAGTTCCGTACTGCGCTTGCGCGACGACAACCCGGAGTTCGTGGCCGGCGCGAAGGCGCTCTTCGGTTATCCCTATGACGATTTCAAGCCGGAGCACGCCAAGTGGCTCATCGAAAAAAAGAAAGCCGCCGAAGCTTCGGGCAGCACCGCGCATTGGGACAGCGTTCTGGACAAGTTGAACATCGAAACGTGCCTCGCCAACCGCGTGGCCCTGGCGCCGTATCTCAATCCCAAGCGCTTTCACTGGGTCTTCTTTGTCGATTCGTTCCTGTTTCCTTTCGACAATCGCGACCAGAGCGGCAAGAACGGCGACATGGCCGTGTACATCCCGCTCCAGGAAAAAGCGCTGAAGCGTTACATGAAGCAAGAAGGCGTGAGCGGATTGCCCGCCGACCTTGCCGGTTACGAGAATTTTGTGCGCCAAACCCTCGCCGACAACCAGAAGAAAGGCGGCGTGGCCATGAAATTCGAGGCCGCCTACTTCCGCTCGCTCTACTTCCGCGATCCCCCGCGCGACAAAGCCGAAGCCATCTACGCCAAATACCACAGGGGCGGCGTGCCTTCCGATGAGGACTACCGCACGTTTCAGGATTACATCTTCCGCGCGCTGATCGACCAAGCCGGAAAATTGAAACTTCCCGTCCATTTCCATAGCGCCGTGGGCATCGGCGATTCCTTCAGCCTGCGCAACGGCAACCCGCTGAATCTCGAAAACGTGCTGCGCGACCCGCGGTATAGCAAAGTAAAATTCGTGCTGATCCATGGCGGCTATCCGTACACGCTGGACATGATCTGGCTGACGGCCGCGAAAAACGTGTACACCGATTCGTCGCTGGTGGGTTACTACGTGTACCCTTCCGAATTGAAAAACATCCTCAAGCAGTGGATTTCGCTTTTTCCTGAAAGAATGATGTTCGGCTCGGACGCGTTTCCTTTTAACGACGCCGTCGGCGCGGAAGAAACGTTCTGGCTGGCGGCGCGCTCCGCCCGCACGGCAGTGGCCGCTGCGCTTGCCGAGCTCGTCGCCGAAGGCGCGTTCACGGAAGCGAAAGCACTCCAGCTCGCGCGGATGTACCTGCACGACAACGCCGCCAAGCTGTATGGAGAGATGAAATGAGCACCTCGATAGAAGCGAAGCACATCGCGTGGAAAAACGTGGAACGCGAGCAGCTCAATCCGCTGATCGACCGCGAAATGGTAGTAGGCAACAAAATCATGCTGGCCCGCGTGCTGATGAAGAAGGGCGCGCACGTGCCCATGCATCAGCACCACAACGAGCAGGTCACCTACATTCTGGAAGGCGCGCTGAAGTTCGCCATCGACGGCAAAGAGATCGTGGTGCGCGCCGGCGAAGTCCTGTGCATCCCCTCGACCATGCCGCACGAAGCCTGGGCCCTCGAAGATACCGTAGACCTCGACGTTTTCGATCCGCCGCGGGAAGACTGGCTCAATAAGACGGACAACTACCTGCGCCACGGCCGTTAGCGCGCAGGCAAGAACCCCGACCTCGAAATCATCGTGTGACGGAATGCCGTGTGCGCGCTTCCGGATGCGAAAGAGCGTAGACAAAAGGCCCGGTGTTGTTTACCGTAGCGGTGTGGCTGATTCCATGCGTGGGGCCAGCCCTCTGAGGGGAGCATCATGAAGAGGCTATGGGCATCGGCATTTTTGCTGCTGGGGAGTGTGTGCGTGGCGCAGGCGCAGGTGAGCGCGCCAGCGCTGCAGGCCAATACGGGAAACGCCGCGCCGGAGTTCGCGGCGACTTCGGCGGCGAAGGCCACGCTGCTGGATTCACTGGCGGTGGCCGATTCGCTCGCGCAGCCGGGCGCAAGAGCGGCGCACGCGTTTGCGGCTCCCACACTGACCACGGCGCTGCCGGCGGAGCCCGCGGCTGCGGATCCGGCGACGCCATCGCCGAAACCGAAGTTTATTTACGGCGGACGCGATGACTACCGGTGGCAGTTGAGCCTGGCCGCTACGTGGGTTCGCTTCCGGTCGTCGGTGTTCAACGCCAGCGCGGTGGGATTGAAGACTACGGTTACGTATTTCACGAACGATTGGTTCGGAATCGAAGGCAGCTTTACCGGGGCCTTTGCGCCTGCGTATGCGAACGGACAGATTGTGAAGCTGGGACTTTATGGCGGCGGCCCCAAGATTGCTTGGCGGCAGAAGCGTTGGGAGCCCTGGATACACGGGATTTTTGGCGGCGCGCATGAACAGCCACAAACCGCTGCGGGAAGCCGCAACGCCTACTCGATCCAGCTTGGCGGCGGAGGGGATTACCGGTGGAACCCGCGCATTTCATTCCGGCTGGAAGGCGACTATGTGCGTACCGGGTTCTTCCATCAATCGCAGAACAGCTTCCAGTTGGCGGGCGGAATCGTGTTCCACTTCTAGAAGCGCTCCACTTCTAGAAGGGGGCGTTTGAGGGGGCGCGCAGAACGGTTCCGTAGAAAACGCCCTTTCCTCCGCGAAGATTGCGTCCGTAAGAAAAAACGGCGGTGACGCTGCCAAGGATGCGGACTTTGCATTGCAAGCCGGAATCCCATTGCCAACGCTGTGAACCGAACACTCCCGAAGAATCCGCGATCGCGCCGCTGTCCAGAAACGGCCCAAGCTTCAGGGCGAAAAAACCGTTCTCATAAATGTTCTTGTCCAGCTCCCAATTCGCAAGGAAGTAACGCCGGCCGAGCGGCGCGATGCCTTTGCGACCGCCGAGCGTTCCCGCGTGACCCCGGAGCCACAGATCGTTGTCACGTTCCACCCCCAATTGGAAAAGTTCATCGAGCGAGGCCTTGCCGGCAGTAGCCCCGACGCGAAGCCGCGTGTGCGTTTCGTAATCGTCGCCGTGTGCGCACGGGAGCCAGTGCGCAGTGAGCGATCCACGGAACGTGCCGAATGGGCCGAGAGGGTTGGCAAACTCGCGGCCCGCGCGGGCCTGCGCCGAGGAATCCAGAGTGAAGCGGCGCTCTGGAATGCGCGCGAGAGTTCGCTCGGCGCCGAGCCAGCTGGCGAGCGAGGTTGCGCCAGTGAAAAAAGGGCGCTGGGCGGGCGAGAGCGGGCTACTAACGTTGCGGAAATTGCGGCTGGCGGTTTCCGCGCCCGCGCTCCAACTCCAGCGGCCGTTCACAACGGAGTGAATTTCCACGCCCGCCGCGACTCGGCGCAGGTTCAAATCGGTGAGCGGGGCAGCGACCCCGAAGAAAGTCTGCGACAAGTTCCAGTTTTCATTGCGCGCGTCAGTGTAGATACGCAACCGCAGGCCGGGATCACCGAAGACGGGCGTGGAAAGGGCGAGGAAAAGGCGGCGCTTCTGCGAATCCCACCGCACGAGCGAGGTGAGATTCAAGGCGCGATGTCCCAGATTGTACATTTCCGGGTAAAGCGTGGCGTAGGGCAGGCCGCTCAAGAGCGAAATGGCACCTTCAAGTTTCGAATCGCCCCAGAGATTTCTCTCCGCCAGATGCAGCGTCAGGTCGTAATTTCCGGAATCGGCGGGCGTGAGTTCGGTGCGGCGGCTGGAAAAAATATCCAGATTGTCGAGACGCGATTCCGTGGTAAGCAGCGCATCGCCCGTCAGGATTTGCGGAGCGTTGAAGGCCAGGGCGCGATTGCGAAGCGACTCGTTCAGTTGCAGGAAAGGCGCGAAAGCTACAGTTCGCAATCGAGGCTTGTCTTCGGGATTCCAATATTTCAGGGCCGCTTCGAGATTGCCCTCGAGAAAATAGATGGTGGCGAGAAATTCGCGGGCGTAGGCGTCGCGCGGATTTAAGAGAAGCACCGCCTGGAGGCGGTTTTTAGCCGTGCGAAAATCTTTCTGCTTGTAGGCAATGCCAGCCAGTTCTACGGGAAACCGCGAATCGCGCGGTGATTTGCGCGCGCCTGTTTCGAACGCCAGTTTTGCGTCGTCCCATTTTTCCAGGCGGGACAAAGCCAGTCCTTGCAAGAAATCAAACTCGGTGGATTGATCCGCGGGACCGCGGGAGAGCCGGGCCGCCTCGTCCCAGTGCCCGGCGTCGAAAGCGCTTTGTGCGGCGGCGAGACGGGTTTGCTCAACGCTGTGATCTTGAGCGAATCCCGTAACGGGGAAAAGAAATAAAACGAGAAGAAAACCAATCACGCGGCCTTTTCGGGGACCGCCAGCAGCATCCAGTTGCGGTTGGGCCGCCATTGCTTTTCGAAGTCCGCCCGCTCCACACGAAGCAGTTTGCCACGCGCCGGGTCGTGGATGAAGGCAGCATTTGTCTGCCAATCGATCCCGGTCACCACAACGTAGTGGAGAGGTGTATTGGCGCTGCCGGGCTGGAGACTCACAATCAGCGGACGTCCCTGTTTGAGATGCTCCTGAAGTTCCGTCCAATTTCCGTCGAGGGTGAAAACCTTGAAGCCGGAGGCTTTCAGATAATTTCCCATGTCGGAGGCGAAGATGCCACGGGCCTTGCGCGAATAGAGCTGCTTCTGAATCGCTGTCGCATCGGCGCGCTGCGAGTCGATGCGCATGCCATGAGTGTTCCAATATTGCATGAGCATGGAAATCGCCGCGGACCCGCAGCCGTCTTCGGTTTGCTTTACGAAGGGCACGTCGAGCCAGATTCCCGCGCTTTCCTGGGACACGCATGGAATCGCGCGCCCCAGGAAGAGCATCAGGAACAAACCGCAAATGGCCCGGTTTAATCGCGTGACGGATTACTCCCGGTGTCAGAGGTCAGCGGAGAGCAACCGCCAGCACGATGATGCCGATAGCGATCAGGATGATCCAAAGCAAATCGCGGTCGGAAATGCGTCCTGCCGCAAAATCGGCTTGTGCTTGCCGAGAGCGCTCGGCCAGTCTGGCGAGATCTTCGTCGCTCAATTGGCCAACCGCTTTGTCCACTTTCTGATAATCGACGTGAGCGGATTTTAGGGCTTTCTGGCCCTGATCGGAAGAAAGCAGCGTTCGAACAGCTTCTTCATTCGCTTGGCGCGTCTGGGCCAGCCGCGCGGAGTCTTTGTTCAGGTCAGCGAGAGAAACAACATGTGGTTTGTCCTGGGCCCGCGCTGGGATTCCTGCCGCAACGAGCAGCGTGGCAATCGCCAGCAGAGAAACACACATCTTGACGCGAGAGTGCATTCTTCCTCCTAGTTGTGTGGCTGGGGCGTAGACCTAGTTTACGAATTGCACCGCGTGGTGACAAGAAACTTCTGCAAATGCTAGTGGCTCCTCAGCGTTCGCGGATTTTACAAGCTCAGTTGACACTTTGACATTTCATTTAGGAATGACGCCGCCTCGTTGGGCACACCGCCTGGTTAATTGACAGTTGCCGCCTGGACGGGTCGGGGAACACCGGTCACTTCGCGGGAAGCGGCTGCTGGTATTTCGTGGCGTCCACGGATTTCCACTCGCCCTTGATGATTCCTTCCCGAATCTGGGCTGCGGTCTTGCCCTTGCGAGCTTGTTCGTAGCTGTAAAGATCTTCGTAGATACATGTGCCGCATTCCGAGCCGTGAGCACTGGTAAAGCAATCCAGCAGGCTGGAGTGGCCGTTGCTGCGGTCGCAGTGGCAATAGCAAGGTTGCTGGTACAGCGTTTTCTTGACCTTTGCGGCCACCGCGTAAGCATTTTGCACGAAGGGGTTGCTGAAGAGTTCGGGGCTCATCGTTGCGGGGAGGTCTCCCTTGGGAGCCTGTGCATGAAAGGCAGGCACGGGGTCATCCGCTTGTGACCGAGGCGCGTTCGCCTGAAGCGAGCCGGAAGAGGCCGGTTGAGGAATGAGGATGAACGCCAGTGCCAGGCCGAAAACAATCGCCGCGCTCCACATTTTGTGGACTCCTTGCATGCGTGCCTCCCCTTTATTGTCCGTTACAACCGCGCTGCATCTCTACTCTACGGCTGCTCGTAGCGAATTTCCACTAAGTCGATCGAATAGGTGGAGATGATTCGTTAACAGCGATTAGACGACAGGAATGCCATTTGGCGTAAGCCAATCGCGGAGAACCTGAGGGGCACGAAGGCTGGCATGATGCCCTCAGACGGCGTGTGTTAGTGGAGCGCAGCCTCCGAAGCAGTATATCCCTGAGAAGAAAGCGCTGCGGAAGCTTTCGAATGCAGATGCTTCGCACGGAGGTGGCGCTGGACGCGGCGGCCCCAACCGCGCACGAAGGAAAAGTTCAGGGCGCCGCCGATGGCGGAACTTGCCAGGGGTACGAGCCGGCCAACCCACTTTTCGGCTGTTTCCGCGCCAAGTTTCGCTGCCAAGCGTTCCGCGATGCGGGGGGCAATCTTTTCGAGGATCTGCCTTTCAGCCAAGTCCTTGCCGTAATCGATGCCAGCGGCGGCAGCGGCCGCTTTCCACATTTCAATCCGTTGATCGCGTCCGCGCGCTTCGAAACCGTAGAGCAAAGCAAGGCGCTGAATCAGACGCAGGGTAATTACCGTGAGCAAGCTGGCATCCGGGAGAAGGGTGATCATGCCGCCCAAGCCAAACCCCGCGCCTTCCGCGAGGGCAAGGCGCTCTGCATCGCGAATCAGAGCCGCAGCGATGGCATCCAGCCGCTCAATGGGGACATCCTTCATGCGGTCAAAATTCGCAACCCAGACGCCATGCTTGTTCGAAAGATGGCGCCGGAATTCTTCGGGGTCAATCTCGATGGAACGCATTCCGCGGAGGACACCAAACCTCAAAAAGCGCCGCAGTGTGCGCCCGGCGAACGACCTTTTGCGCAAATAATGTAACTTGGGCATCCCTTCTGTCATCGTACGGCGGTCAGAGCCGCGCTGCAACCACGGCGATGCAGTGATAATCTGGCACGCCTAGTGTAAGGAATCCGGTAAACAGGGGGGGTGTCTGCCAGGCGGCAAGAAAACGCAAGTCCTACTTGACGCGGAAAAGCTTTTAGGTAAACTGCCCTTTCTCTATGGCGACGATGCCACAATTCGTTCCCGCCGATGGCTTGCAGGAGCTGGAATATCCGCAGCGCGAGGCTGCGCTTTTTTACGGGCTGTTCTTGCGCGGACACTCAGCCGACGAGTTGCGGAGAGATATAGAAGTCCCCAGCGCCGTGCTCGCCAAATGGCATCGCGAATCGGAGCACGACCCGCAGTTGCGCGATATTTTTACACGCATACTGGACTACCGGCGCCACGTGCTGGCCATCTTCGATGCGTTGGTGGGATCCGACGGCCAGACACAGCGCATTCAGTAGCCTCCGAAGGTTTCAAAATCCTCTAATCAAACAAATGGCTGGTCCCCACTTCGTACCAGGTTCTGTGCAACCGTCATCCACTTCACCTGTACGATCGTTCAGGTCAAAAACTGTCAGGCAACCAAAATGGGGGATGTGGGGTCTAAGGCCAATCAGGGGACAAGTGTCAGAAAATGAAGGGGATTCCTTTGATTGACGGGGAGCTTGTCCGGGGGTAGAATCCCAACGTCCGAGAGGTTGAGGTGTCTCCATGTCGCGGGTAGTAAAGACCCTGTTCGCATCGGTTTTTTCCTTGGTCATCTGGCTGCCGGTAGCTCTTGCCCAGGAAGCGCAGGATCCGGGGACCACGCCAAGTCCTACAAAAAAGCTAGACAAAGAGACCAAGCGCAAGATGAAGCGCACGCTGAAGGAGTTGGACAACGCTTACCGGCAGTGGCTCACGGAGGATGTTACTTATATCATTTCGCCGGAAGAACGCAATGCCTTCCTTCAACTGGATACGAACGAAGAGCGCGAACAATTCATCGAGGCCTTCTGGCTGCGCCGCAGCAGCAATCCCGACCTGCCAGACAACGATTTTAAAGAAGAGCACTACCGCCGCATTGCCTACGCCAACGAACACTATGCTTCCGGCATCCCGGGCTGGAAGACCGATCGCGGACGCATGTACATCATGTGGGGCCCGCCCGACGAGATTGATGCTCACCCGACGGGCGGCACCTACGACCGGCCGATGGAAGAGGGTGGCGGCTCGACGTCAACATATCCGTGGGAAACCTGGCGCTGGCGGTATCTGGAAGGAATTGGAGAAAACATCATTCTGGAATTCGTCGATCCGAGCGGCTCGGGCGAGTATCACCTGACCATGGATCCATCCGAAAAAGATGCACTCTTGCACGTGCCGGGCGCGGGCCTGAGTTTGCTCGAATCGATGGGTATGTCGACGAAGGCTGACCGGTTCACGCGCTCCGACGGCACGACCCTTCCGAAATCCATGGGCGGCCAACCGGCCAGCATGGACGAATTCAACCGCCTCGAGCTTTATGCCAAGGTCAACAAGCCGCCGGAAGTCAAGTTCAAGGATCTGGAATCGTTGGTGACGCACCGCATTGTCCGCGATCAAGTGCACTTCACCTGGCGGACGGATTTTCTTAAAGTGACGAATGAAACCGTGCTGGTGCCCGTCACCATCCAGATTCCCAATAGCCAGCTTTCTTTTCAGGCAAAGGACGGAATCCATTCCGCAACTATGAATATATTCGGGCGCGTGACCACGTTGACTGGCCGCGTCGTGCAGACCTTCGAAGATCCGGTCAGCCGCGACTTCCCGGATTCTCTGTTCCAGCAGTCGCTGAAGCTGCAATCGATTTATCAGAAAGCCGTTCCGCTGCGCCCGGGCTTGTACCGCCTGGACCTGGTGATCAAAGACGTGCAGAGCGGAAACGTCGGTGTGGTGAATAGCCGGTTGGCGGTGCCTCGCTACGAGGATGAAAAACTCGACGCCAGCTCGCTGATTCTTGCCGACCAGCTCGAGCGGGTCCCCGCGAAACAGATCGGGGCAGGGCAATTCGTCCTGGGTTCCACGAAAGTGCGGCCGCGTCTGGAAAGCGATTTCACGACGAGCGACCGGCTCGGAATCTATCTCCAGGTCTACAACCTCAAGCCGGACGAAAAGACGCATAAATCCAATGCAACGTTCGAGTTCAACGTGAAGAGGGGCGTTGAGCAGGTTCTGCAATTCAAAGAAACGTCGGAGGAGATGAAGCAGACAGGCGACCAGATTACTATCGAGCGGTGGCTGCCACTCGCGACGCTCACCCCGGGGAAGTACACGCTGGTGGTCAACGCCACGGACACTCTTTCGAATCAGACCATTTCGCGCACGGCGGATTTTACGGTGAAGGCGCCGCAGCAGATTAAAACTACGGCGAGCACAGCACCGGGGAGGTAAAGAAACGTGAAACAGGAACGGCTCCGAATCCTGGGGGCCCTGGTCCTGACCGTTGTGGTTTCGTCTTTCGTGACGATTCCGGCGGCCGCGCAAGCTAAGCCCGTCCTGGGGAAGCTCGCGGGAGTGGTACGCGACACTGCGGGTACACCGCAGATGGGCGCGAGTGTGGAGCTGGTTGCCGAAATCGCGGGAGTGGCGTCTACACGTAATTTACTGACAAATACACAAGGCATTTTCCGGGGCGACAAGCTCCCGCCCGGTTTCTATACACTGCGTGTAACCCTTGCCGGTTTTCTGCCCACGCTGGAAAAACACATTCGCGTGAGTCCCAACCTGACCACTGTTGTTCGCGTTGAACTGGAATCCATGTATGCGTCCGTGGATCAGTTGCGGCGCATGCCCTCGAACTCCACTGCCGATCCAGAGGATTGGAAATGGGTGCTGCGGTCCGCGTCCGCTGTGCGTCCGGTTCTGGAATGGATGGGCAGTGACGGCAACAGTTCCAAAGTCTCCACGATCAACGCGGAAAACCACAGGCCCGATGTTCCTCGCGTGCGAATGGAATTCACGAACGGCGCGCGACGGCCCGTTTCCGCTTCCAATATCGCTCCCTCTCCGGCCACCGCAGTGGCGTACGACCAGAAATTGGGCGGCACGAGCAGACTTATCTTTGCAGGGCAGATGAGTTATGACGAAGACGCACCCGGCGGCGGCGTTGCCACCGTTTGGTTGCCGACCGGGACCCTGGGTGCGGGCCCGCACACGGCGCTGGTTTTGCGTGAAGCGAAAATCGGACCGGGCGGGCCAAGTTTCCGCGGCGTGCGCTTGGATCAGGGCGGGGCCTTGACGCTGGGCGATCGGCTGCTTGTGCGCTATGGCAGCGAATATGTTTTAGTGGGACTCGGGGCTGCGGCGTCTTCGCTGCGCCCACGTGCCGAGCTCAGTTACCGGCTTTCTGAGAATTGGAACACGGCGCTGATTTTTGCTTCCATGCCCAGCGGGCCAGGTCCGCTGGAAGCCGCCGAAGGACAGTCAAGCGGGATACTGGCCGCAGCCCTCAACGAGCTGGATGCCTTCCCGACTCTGCTCTGGCGAGCGGGCCATCCCGTGTTGCAGAGCGGTTGGCATGAGGAGATCGCCGCCGATCGGAAAATTGGCCTACACGGAAAACTCCAATTCGCCGGCTTCCACGATGACAACCGGCACGTTGCAATCTTTGGCCGGGGCGGGGCTCTGCCCAGCGCCGACTACTTCCAGGATTATTTTTCAAGTGGGTTTACATATGACGGCGGTGCCTTGAGCAGTTGGGGGGCACGCGTGGCGTTTCGCGAGAGACTCGGGGCCGACACAGAATTGAGCACGGTTTATTCCTTTGGCAGTGCCCTCACACCGAGCAATGATCTAGACGGTCCGCTCCGCGATGTGTTGCACGCAGTGCCGAGGCACTCTCTTGGCGCGGGGATATCTGGCAAAGTGCCGCGCCTCGGTACGAAAGTTCAGGGTGTCTATAAGTGGGTGAATGGGGCCGCAGTCTCCCGTCTTGACGGTTTTGGGGAGTCCCTCTACCAAATGGAACCCTATCTTCACTTGACTTTCCGCCAGCCGCTGCCGAAGTGGGCCTTGGGAAAATGGGAGGCCATCGCGGACTGCGACAATTTGTTGGCGCAGGGCTATGTCTCAGCCAGCAGCAGGGATGGTCATGTCACTTTAATCCCTGCCTTCCGGACATTTCGTGGCGGGTTAAGCGTGCAGTTTTAGGTGGCACGGGGTTCTCAAAAGCTGTATCTAGCCTCCCAGAAACTGGATGAATTGGAGATATCCAGCCCACCCCTCCCGTAAGATGTTGAGGACGCAAGAGTTCAGCGGATGATGATGCTACCAAAGAGTGGACATTCGCTTGCACTTGACTTGTGGAAATAAGCTGGGATTCTTCGGTAAGGTCATGAAACAGAATCTGCGGGTCAGCCTGGGGGCAGTCGTGCTGGCACTAGCCACGCTGGCTGCGGTGACCTTCGCCCTATTGAACTTCGACCAGCGCAACCGCTATGAGGTGGTCTACGACGGAGTGACGTGGTTCGATACCGATCACGGCATCCAGGTGCGGCATGTCGCTCCCAATTCTCCGGCGAGTCGCGCGGGGATCCGCGTAGGCGACATTCTGCTGACCTTCAACGGTGTTCCTGCCTCACGCGCCACGGAAGTTGCCCGTCGGCTGGATCGCGTCGGTCTTTGGACTCAAGTTCGTTACAAGCTCGCGCGGAACGGAGAGGAGTTCGAGACCCCCCTAGTGACTGCACCGGCGGAAAAACCCCTCACAACAGAGAATTACCTGCGCTTTGTGGGATTGTTCTATCTGTTCATCGGCCTTTTCATTTTTGTTCGCCGGTGGAATGCTCCCCGGGCCGTGCATTTCTACGTCTTTTGCCTGGCCTCCTTTATCCTTTGGTCGTTCCACTTTAGCGGAAAGCTGGACGCCTTTGACTGGGAGGTTTACTGGTCGGAGATCGCAGCGCGCCTATTAGTGCCTGCGCTGCTGCTTCATTTTGCCTTGGTTTTTCCGGGACGGACGGAAACGAAACTGCGCACCTCGATAAAGCTGCTGGGCGTTTATCTCCTGCCCCTTGCGCTCCTCCTGGTGCACGTGAGCACAGCGCTGAATGCCCTGGGATTTGTGCCCTGGCTGGGAGCTTACCTGCTGCTGGATAAGATGGAATTTGCTTATCTCGCTGCATGCTTTCTGACTGCGGGACTGGTCTTCTACCGAACCTACCGCGAAGCGCCTTCCGGCGTTCTTCGTCAGCAATTGAAGTGGCTTACCGGGGGAACGCTGGTCGGGTGCCTGCCTGTCTCTTTGCTTTACATTCTTCCACGCGTGCTTGATTTCGGACTGCCCGCCTGGATGAAGTTTTCCGTTTTAAGCCTAGTGTTCATTCCGCTGTGTTTCGGCTACGCCATCATCCGCTACCGGTTGATGGACGTAGACATCATCTTCAAGCGCGGCTTGGCGTACACGGCGGCCACTGCAGCGGTTGCCACGGTCTATTTCGCGCTGGTTGCGTCGATCACCTATATCTTCCATGCGCAAACCACGGGCCCCGTGGGCGGCATGATCGCCATCGTCATCGCTGCCTTCTTGTTCCAACCGTTCCGCGAGTGGATTCAAGGCCGCTTGGATCGCTTTTTCTACCGGGACCGTTTGGATTACCGGCGCACGCTGATCGAATTCGGCCGCACGTTGACGAACGAAGTGCGGTTGGATCCCATGCTGGGGTCGGTGATGGACCGCATCTCGCAGACTTTGCTGGTAGACCGGCTGGCGATATTCGTGGAGAACTCCGAGCAACCCGGCCAAATGCGCGTCGCGCGATCGATGGGGGTACGTCTATCGGCGTCTTTGGATCTGAGTTTTCTCGAGCCGGCGCGGTCCGAATTTGCCCACAGCGCGCTCTTCTTTGAGTCGCCCCGTGCGGCCAAAAACGTCAGTGCTTCCGTGCGGCATACGCTCGAGCAGCTCGACCTGAACTACTTCGTTCCCTGCCGTATCCGGGAACATACCGTTGCGGTTCTGGGCTTAGGGAAGACGGTCGACGGTGACTTCTTGTCCAGCGACGATGTCGAACTGATTGTAACCATCGCTGGCTATGTCGCTGTCGCGCTCGACAACGCCCAACTTTACAGCTCTCTGGAACAGAAAGCGTTGGAAATCGCGCGTCTCAAGGATTTCAGCGAAAACATCGTGGAATCTCTGAACGTGGGTGTGCTGGCCGTGGATTTGGAGGGCATCGTCGAATCGTGGAATACACGCATGGAGCAACTGTTTGGGGTGGCGCGCCAGGAAGCCGTTGGCCGCCAACTCAGCTCTCTTTTGCCCGCGGAACTGGCGCACGAAATTGCCGCGCGTGGTGACCAGGAACAAATCACCGGCATCTATAAACAGAGATTGCAGCATCATGGAAAACTCTTGACGCTAAACGTTTCCATTACGCCGCTGGTGAGTAAATCGAACGAGCACATCGGCCGGCTGCTGCTTTTCGATGACGTGACCCAGCGCGAGCGCATGGAAGAGCAAATGTCGCAGACGGAAAAGCTGACCTCTCTGGGCTTGCTCGCCGCCGGTGTGGCCCACGAAGTCAATACGCCGCTCGCCGTGATTTCCAACTACATTCAGATGCTGGCCAAGCAGATGCCAGAAGGTGATCCGCGCCAGTCGATCATCGAAAAAATCGTCAAACAGACGTTCCGTGCCAGCGAGATCGTCAACAATCTGCTCAATTTCTCGCGCACCGGCGCGGCGGAAGCTGCCGACGTAGACGTAAACTGCGTTGTCGAAGAGACTCTCTTATTGGTGGCTCATCCCCTAAAAACGGCGCGGATTCAGGTGGTGAAAGAGCTCGGCAAGACACTGCCGCCGGTGCGCGGATCCGCCAACAAACTGCAGCAAGTTTTCTTGAACCTCTTCTTGAACGCGCGCGATGCCATGCCCAGTGGCGGCATGCTGGAAATCCGCACCGTGGCACACAACGGCAGCGTGGAAATCGAAATTGCAGATACCGGCGCGGGCATCGCTCGTGAACACATCCACCGTATCTTTGACCCTTTCTTTACGACCAAGTCTAACGGCCGGGGCACCGGCCTCGGTCTCTCCGTGAGCTACGGAATCATCAAGGAACATGCGGGAAAGATTGATGTGCGCTCGACGCCCGGAAAAGGTACGTCGTTCCACGTCGAGTTGCCCGCTGCCCGGAAAGCGGCTCATGTCTAAGGGCTCCATCCTCGTGGTTGATGATGAATCCGAAATCCGCGAAGGCCTCGAGATTCTGCTGAAAAGTGAAGGCTACGGCGTGGCGAGCGCCGAGACGGGTGAATCCGGGCTCGCCAAGCTCGAGGAACACCCCTTCGATCTCCTGCTGCTCGACGTAAGTCTCCCGGACCGCAACGGCCTCGACCTGCTCAAGGAGATTCATCGCCGCGATCCCCAGCTTTCCGTTGTGCTGATCACCGCCTACGGTTCGATCGATATGGCGCGCGCTGCCTTCAAGAACGGCGCGATGGACTACATCACCAAGCCGTGGTCCAACGACGAATTGCTAGCCCAGGTGGCGCAGGCCGTGGAATCGCGCCGACTTCGCGATGAAAACCTGCACCTCAAGCGCGCCCTCAAACAGCGCTTCAATTTCCCGAACATTGTCGGCAAGAGCGACAAGATACAAGTGCTGCTGGATCTTGTCGCACAGGTCGCGCCTTCGCGCTCGACCGTGCTCATCACCGGCGAAAGTGGTACAGGGAAGGAACTCATCGCCAAGGCGCTGCACTCGGCTTCTCCGCGGGCGGACAAGGCCTTTGTGCCGGTGAACACCGGATCGATTCCCGTCGATCTTCTTGAATCGCAGCTTTTCGGCCACGTGAAGGGCGCGTTCACCAGCGCAGTGGCCTCAAAAAAGGGCCTGTTCGAAGTGGCGGACCAGGGCACCATCTTCTTCGACGAAATCGCTACCATCAGCCCGGAAACGCAAGCCAAGCTGTTGCGCGTAATTCAAGAGCGCGAGTTCATGCGCCTCGGGGGTACCGAGCAGATCAAAGTGGACGTGCGCATCGTGGCCGCCTCCAATGTCGATCTGCTCACGCTGTTGCGCGAGGGGCGCTTCCGCGAAGACTTGTATCACCGCCTGAATGTGATTCATCTGCACATTCCGCCGCTGCGCGACCGCCGCGAGGACGTGCCCCTCCTTCTCACGCACTTTCTCGAACGCTACTGCCAGGAGAACAACAAGCCGCTCCTGCAGTTCACCCCGAACGCCATGAAATTGCTGATGGATTACGACTGGCCCGGCAATGTGCGGGAACTGGAAAACGTCGTCGAGCGTGCCGTCGTTCTCTCCACACAGGACCGCGTTGACGTGGATCTTCTCCCGGAAAGCATCCGCAGCAAGGAGATTGTCCGCGGCGTGCGGCTGCAGCTTTCGGAATTCTTGCCGCCGCTTCCGGGCGAATCCAACTCGCGCTCTGCGACCGACAGCCCGCAACCTTCTCTTTTCCAAATCATGGACGAGATCGAACGACGCATCATCATTGATATGCTCGAGCGTGCGAGTTGGAACCAGACCGAGGCGGCGGAACGCTTTCTCATCCCGCTTTCGACACTGAATCAGAAAATCAAGCGCCTCGGCATTGACGTCCGCCGCCGCGGCCGCGGCGACGAAAGCTTTTCTGCCACCAGCGGCAAGTAGCGGCCACTTCACCGACGAGAATCCCTGCCCGCGAACGCGATAACCAGAGCAAGTCTTAGAAGCTACCTTGATGTCTTTTAGAATCAGTAGCTTAGAAGGTTAAAGTAGCCGGCCGGCAAGCCTCAAATTTGGTTTGCGGCGCAAACTAGTTTGCGGGTGCCCGATCTCTGGGTTTGCGAGCAAAACTAGTCTGTGCTGCAGACTAGTCTGCGTCGCGAACAAAATGGATGCACGCGAGCAACGGCCGTGATGTTCTATGGGAGCGAGTGGGATTAGCTTGTAAACTCAGGGACCACGATGCCTGAAACGATCTCGCCGGCGCGCCTGTCCGACATCCCTTCGTTCAAAAACGAATGGGCCGTGCTGCTCGAGTGCGTTTCTCCCGTTCGCGATCCTCAGCGCCTTTCTGAGCTGCTACGCCTAGCCGATGGGGCTCGGCTTCTTCTCCTCGCAGAAGAACATGGCATGATTGGTCTTCTCAGTGCCAGCCTGCGCGATGTCGGCGAATCTTCCACCTCATCAGGAATCAGGCAGACCCTGCTCGAACGGCAGCGCGCGCAGAATTTCTTAACCCTCCGCCTGACCGCGGAGCTGTTACGTCTCTTAGAGCTGTTCGCCGCGAAGGACATCGGCGCGCTGGTCGTCAAAGGGCCAGTGCTGGCCGTGCAGGCCTATGGCGATCCCGCAATGCGCAGCTACGGCGACCTGGACTTGCTCGTCCGGCAGCGAGACATCCGTTGCGCCACGGAGTCGCTGATCGCCTCCGGCTACCAGGCGGCCGTTTCCCTCAGCGCCATCGACGCGGGCAAAATTCCGGGGCAGTATCTTTTCTCCAAACCCGATTCGAAGCTGCTTGTTGAACTGCACAACGAGCTCACCCTGCGATATTTTCCGCGCCCGCTGCCCATCGAAGATTTCTTCGCGCGGCAGATTCGCGTGCGCCTCGATGCGTATGAAGCTCCCGCCCTGGCGGTGGAAGACGAACTCGTGCTGATCTGCATTCACGGCGCAAAGCATTTCTGGGAACGGCTCACATGGATTGCGGATGTCGCCGCGCTAGTTTCGCGGCAAACGAGTATCAATTGGGAGCGCGCTGCGGCATCGGCACGAGAGGTAGGAGCAGAACATCTGCTGAACACGGGACTGCGGCTCGCCGCAGACGTGCTGCGCGCACCGCTTCCCCTAAAGGTGGCCACCCTCGTACGAAAGGATGTCGTGGCTGCGAAGCTTGTCGCGCGAATTCTCCGCTGGCTGCCTGCTGCAGGTTATGCGCCTCCTGGCCTATTCGAACGCGCAGCGTTTCGCTTGCGCATGCGCGGCGGCCTGCTCGCCGCTCCCGCCTATCTGCTGCGACTTTCTTTTTCTCCCACGGAGGAAGATTGGCAGACCGGCGGCAAGATCAGCCACAATCGTTGGCTTGACGCGTTGCGCCGCCCGTTGCGCTTGGCGCGAAAATACGGCCGCACCGACAAAAACTGAAGTCTCAAGCCTTTGTTTGCATGAGGTCCGCCGCTTTTATTTTCCCCGACAAAAAAAGACCGCGCGCTGGTGCTCAGCGCGCGGTGCTATTCCGGGGTTT